>TARA_R110002111_G_scaffold260158_1_pt1 | contig 210383 bp, 189 predicted proteins | sample TARA_R110002111 | Tara Oceans TARA_R110002111 (sample SAMEA4397363) | marine metagenome | biome: Polar Biome; feature: [ZZZ] marine water layer (ENVO:01000295); material: water (ENVO:00002006), including particulate matter (ENVO:01000060) such as... | depth 199 m
CCAGAAGCGGACAAGCACTTCAGCATCGGTTTCAGTTGTGGGGGTGGCACAACCGCTATGCGTTTATGGGAATGCATGCGCAGTTATATGGAAGTGGGGCCTGAGGCTGTATCTGATAACACTTATCGTCTGGATCGCGGCAAAGGGATATGGGCTACCTACATTGATGACATCATCGAAGCCGCCGAGCGCAAGGGCTGGTTTCTGGCGCTGCTATGGGAAGGGTTCTGTGGTCTGATTGTGTTCAACACCTTGCTGATCGACCTGATCGAGCGAAAAAAATTTTCTCCCCCGCCCGATCTGACCAATCCCGCCATCATCGAATGGTCCAAACCCCTGCCACCCGAGCAGTGGGCCAGACGGTCGCCCGAACTGGAACAAGCCATCGCCGAGCGTGAAGTCGAACTGGCCGAGGAGCACACTGCCAGGGAAGCTGCCGAGCAGGCGGCCAAAGCCTCAATCCGACCTGATCCCCGCCCCGCCAAACCCAACTGGCCGACCGATTGATTGACAACGCCTATGTGAGTGGCGTGAGCTACTGCAGCCAAGCTGGCAGACACTTCAAGCGTACCTAGCGCCGCCAGAACATCGGCGTGAAGAGTACCAGCAGGGTGAAAACTTCCAGACGCCCGAGCAACATGGCGAAACTTAGCACCCACTTCACCGAGGACGATAGATTGCCGTAGTGGGCGGACACTTCGCCGAGACCGGGACCGAGATTGTTGATGCAGGCGGTCAGGGCGGAAAAGGCGGTGACAAAGTCCAGACCAGTACCCAGCAGCAACAGAAAGAGCACGGCGAAAGCAAAGACGTAGACCGCACAGAATCCCCACACCGCTTCCACCACACGGTCAGGTACCGGCTTGTAGCCAAGCTTGACCGGAAATACGCCGTGTGGGTGCAGCAGCTTTTTGGTCTCCCGCGAGCCCTGCTTGTACAGCAGCAGTACCCGGATAACCTTCATACCGCCCCCGGTCGAGCCCGCGCAGGCGCCAATAAAGCTGGCGTAGAGCAGCAGGAACGGCAGGACCGTGGGCCAAGCCGAGAAGTCGGTGACACCAAAACCGGTGGTGGTCGCAATCGACACCGTCTGGAATGCCGCGTAGCGCACCGAGGTCAGGGTGTCGTAATGCTGGAAGTGAATCAGGATCACGCAGCAGGCAATGAACAGTGCACCCAGAATCAGGATATAGGCCCGGCATTCCGGGTCCTGCCAGTAGTTCTTCAGTGAGCGGAAGCGCCAGGCCAGGAAGTGCAGCGCGAAGTTGATCCCTGATATGAGCATGAACAGGATGCAGATCAGCTCGATCAGCGAGCTGTTGTAGTAGCCGATGCTCGCGTCGTGGGTGGAAAAGCCGCCGATGGCCACGGTCGAGAAGCTGTGCCCAATGGCGTCGAACAGGGTCATTCCGGCCGCCCAGTAGGCCAGTGCGCAGGCCAGGGTCAGGCCAGCATAGATATACCAGAGCACCTTGGCGGTTTCGGCAATGCGCGGGGTCAGCTTGTTTTCCTTCAAGGGGCCGGGCATTTCCGCGCGGTACAGCTGCATGCCGCCGACGCCGAGCATCGGCAGGATGGCTACCGCCAGCACGATGATCCCCATGCCGCCAAGCCACTGAAGTTGCTGGCGGTAGTAAAGCAGGGCGCGGGGTAGCGTATCCAGACCGGTGATCACAGTCGCACCGGTGGTGGTCAGGCCGGAAAAGGACTCGAATACCGAGTCGGCCACGGACAGATCCGGCATATCCAGCAGGTACAGGGGTATGGCACCGAAGAGCCCCAGTACCAGCCAGAATAGCACCACGATCAGGTAGCCATCACGGGTACGCAATTCACTGCGCTGTTTGCGGGCGGGCAACCAGACCATCAAACCGGCAATCAGGGTAATCAGGAAGCCGACCATAAAGGCTTCCCGTGCCTGTTCGGCATAAAAATAGCCGACAGCCACAGCGGGCAGCATGCTGGTAGAAAACAGCATTAGCAGGATGCCGAGAATGCGCTGGATCTGTAAAAACTGCATGCGGCTGGTTACCTGACGCCTGTAAGCATGAATGGGCCCATTAGAAGAATGTCAGTCCGACCTGGAACAGGCGCTCAACGTCGCGAATATGCTTCTTGTCGATAACAAAAAGCACCACATGGTCTTCGGATTCGATCATTGTCGAATCGTGGGCAATCAGCACCTCGTCCTCGCGCACTATGGCGCCGATGGTCGTACCTGGCGGCAGATTGATCTCGCCGATGCGCCGACCCACCACCTTGGATGAGCGTGAGTCACCGTGGGCCACCGCTTCAATTGCTTCAGCAGCACCGCGGCGCAGGGAGTAGACGTTGACGATATCGCCGCGGCGTACGTGGGTCAGCAGTGTGCCGATAGTTGCCTGTGAGGGTGAGATGGCAATATCGATCTCGCCGCCCTGGACCAGGTCCACGTAGGCGGGATTGTTGATCAACGCCATGACCTTGCGCGCGCCCAGACGCTTGGCGAGCATCGAAGACATGATATTGGCTTCGTCATCGTTGGTCAGCGCGCAGAAAATATCGACCTCCTCGATATTCTCCTCGATCAGCAGTTCCTTGTCCGAGGCGCTGCCATGCAGCACGATGGTGTTGTCCAGGTTCTGTGAAAGGTAATCGGCGCGGTTCTTATTCTTCTCGATAATGCGCACGTTGTAGCGGTTTTCGATGGCCTCGGCCAGACGCTCGCCGATATTACCGCCACCGGCGATCAGAATGCGTTTGTAATTCTTTTCCAGGCGTCGCAATTCGCTCATTACAGCGCGAATATCGTGGGTGGCGGCGATGAAGAAGACCTCATCATCCGCTTCGATGATGGTATCGCCCTTGGGGATGATCGGGCGGTTCTTGCGGAAGATGGCGGCCACTCGGGTGTCCACGCCAGGCATGTGCTGGCGCAAAAAGCGCAGTTCCTGACCCACCAGCGGGCCGCCGTAATAAGCCCTTACCGCCACCAACTGCACTTTACCTTCAGCAAAATCCAGCACCTGCAGTGCGCCCGGGTTTTCGATCAGGCGTTTGACGTAGGTGGTGACCGCCTGCTCGGGGCTGATCAATACGTCAATCGGCACCGCTTCGTTATGAAACAGCCCACCGCGCGTCAGGTACGCAGATTCACGAATGCGGGCAATCTTGGTCGGCGTGCGAAACAGGGTGTAAGCCACCTGGCAGGCGATCATGTTGGTTTCATCGCTGCTGGTCACGGCGATGATCATGTCCGCATCATCGGCGCCGGCCTGGCGTAATACGGTCGGGTGCGAACCCTTGCCGACGACCGTGCGGATGTCCAGGCGATCGCTCAGTTCGCGCAAGCGCGGGCTGTCGGTATCGATGACGGTTATGTCGTTAGCTTCACTGGCCAGTTCGGCGGCCAGGCTGCCACCGACCTGCCCAGCGCCGAGAATAATGATCTTCATGTTGCAGAGATCCCCTTATTCCACGGAGTGTAGCCTTGTGCCGGGCTGCTGGCGCTTATTTTCATCAGTTTCGCCAGGTAAAAGCCATCATGGCCCTGTGATTGTGGCAAGAGTTGCCGGCCGTGGGGCTGCGGCAATCCATAATCAGCACGGATATCCAGCTCCCGGGCGCCCGGTTGACGTGCCAGAAAGGCTTCGATGACCTGGGTGTTTTCCGCAGGTAGTACCGAGCAGGTGGCGTAAACCAGAATGCCGCCGACCTCAAGGGTCTGCCACAAAGCATCGAGAATCTGCCCCTGAAGAGTTGCCAGAGCCAAGATGTCGTCGGCCTGCCGGGTCAGTTTGATATCCGGATGGCGGCGGATCACGCCAGTAGCTGAGCAGGGCGCGTCCAATAGAATTCGTTGAAACGGCTTGCCGTCCCACCAGGCTTGCAGGTCACGTGCGTCTGCTGCCTTTAGATCGGCTCGCAGGCCCAGGCGCTGCAGGTTGTCGCGGACTCGCTGCAGGCGTGCCGGCTCCAGGTCCAGTGCCAGCAGACTGCCGAGCTGAGCTTCTGATTCAAGAATCTGGCAGGTTTTACCGCCGGGAGCGCAGCAGGCATCCAGCACCCGTTGCCCGGCTTTGAGCTCCAGCAAGGGGGCGGCCAGTTGCGCTGCCTCATCCTGAACACTGACCGCGCCTAACTGAAAATCGGGCAACTGCTGCACATCACAAGGGCTGGCCAGCGTGATGCCCACCGCGCTGAAGGGCGTGGGTTGGGCATCCTTGCCAGCATCCTGAAGTTGCTGCAGGTAAGTTTCGCGGGTGGTTTTCTGCAGATTGACCCGAAGCGTCATCGGCGGATGCAGATTGTTGGCGTTACAGATCGCCTCCCAGTGTTCCGGCCAATCCGCCTTCAACTGCTTTTGCAGCCAGCGCGGATGGGACAGGCGCAGGGTCGGATCCCGCTCCAGGCCGGCCAGCAAGTCATCCGATTCGCGCTGGGCCCGGCGCAGTACCGCGTTCAGCAGCCCTTTAGCCCAGGGCTTTTTCAAGGTGTTGGCGGCGTTGACGCTCTCATCAATAGCTGCGTGGGCCGGGATGCGGGTGTAGAGCAACTGATATAAGCCGATTAGCAACAGGGCTTGCAGGTCGCGGTCAGCGGCTTTCAGGGGTTTTTCCAGGAGCGCATTGGCCAGCCCTTCAAGACGCTGAAACCAGCGGGCAGTGCCAAACGCCAGTTCCCGCGCCAGCGCTTGATCGCGCGGGGCAACATGCTGCAGTTGCGCCGGCAAGCTGGTGCCCAGGCTGGCTTTGCCCGCCATCACCGCAACCAGAGCGTTGCAGGCCGCCAGACGCGGCGTCATTCGCCGCTACCCAATATAAGGCCGGGCGCAAACTGATCCCGTCTGGCGTTGTACAGATCGCTAAAGCCCAGCGGTTTGCCGCCGGGCAATTGCAACCTGACGAGTCGGAGCGCGCCCTCGCCGCAGGCAACCACCAGCCCGCTTTTGCTGCATTCGAGCACCTGCCCTGGCTCGCCGGTCGCGCTTATTGGCTCCGCCGCCCATATTTTCAACGGCTGGCCCTGCCAACGGGCGTGCGCCAGAGGCCAGGGATTGAAGGCGCGAATCTGCCGATCCAAATCATTGGCGGGGCGCTGCCAGTCAATGATCGCGGCGCGCTTGTCCAGCTTGTGGGCGTAAGTCGCCAAGGTGTCGTCCTGGACTTCTTCCTCCAGTGTTCCGGCAGCCAGCGCCTCAATGGCTTGCACCAGCGCACGCGAGCCGAGCTGTGCCAGCCGGTCGTGCAGGCTGCCACCGGTATCCTCAGGGCTGATCGGTGTATGGGTCTTGAGCAACATGGGGCCGGTATCCAGGCCCGCCTCCATGCGCATCACAGTCACACCGCTTTGCGCATCCCCCGCCTCGATCGCGCGCTGGATAGGCGCGGCGCCGCGCCAGCGTGGCAACAGCGATGCATGACTGTTGATACAGCCAAGACGCGGGATGTCCAGCACCGCCTGGGGCAGAATCAAGCCGTAGGCAACCACCACCAGAAGGTCTGGCTGCAGTGCGGCCAGCTCGGCTTGGGCCTCGGGGGTGCGTAGCCGTTCTGGCTGGAATACCGGCAGCTGGTGCTGCAGCGCCAACTGCTTGACGGCGCTCATGGCCAGTTTCTGGCCGCGCCCGGCGGGACGATCAGGCTGGCTGTAGACACCCACCACCTGGAACTGCTCGTCCAGCAAAGCCTTGAGGTGCGTGGCGGCAAATTCTGGCGTGCCGGCGAAAACGATGCGAAGAGCTCGAGGATCCATGCTGCCCCTGGTACGGCTAAATAAAAAGGCTTGCCGAAGCAAGCCTTGCGATGACACGACTCAATCTCAGGCGCTGGCCTGCTGCTTGTGCAGCTTTTCCAGTTTCTTGCGGATGCGGTCGCGTTTCAGATTGGACAGGTAGTCAACAAAGAGTTTGCCATTCAGGTGGTCGCACTCGTGTTGAATGCAGACTGCCAGCAAGCCCTCGCAAACCTCCTCAAACGCCTCACCATCGCGGTTCAATGCCTTGACCCGCACGCGTTCCGGGCGAGTGACCGTCTCATAGAAACCGGGAACTGACAGGCAGCCCTCCTGCATTTCTTCCAGATCCTCGGTCAAAGGCTCCAGTTCAGGATTGATAAATACCCGCGGCTCGTTGTTGTCTTCGGAGATGTCGATCACGACGACCCGCTCATGCACATTCACCTGGCTAGCAGCCAGGCCAATACCGGGAGCGTCGTACATCGTCTCGAACATATCGTCGACCAACTGCCGAATGCGTGCATCCACCGTCACCACTGGCTTGGCAATGGTACGTAGGCGTGGGTCAGGAAACTCTAAAATGTTTAATATGGCCATGTCAGTTTGTGACGCAATTGTGGAATAAATCTAATTTGTGCTGCTAAGATGATGAGCAGCTTGGAATTAAAACGGATTTGACGTAATAGAGCCTCCGTCAAACCTGGTTGCTGGCCTCTATAATAAAGGGATTCATGTCATGAGGAAAACATTACTCGGCCTTCTGTTGCTCTCAATCAGTTTTTGGGCGCAGGCACAGGAGCCCGTTTTTAGGGACGGTCACCCGGAACGGTACCAGGTTGTAAAGGGCGACACACTGTGGGACATAGCCGGCCGCTTCCTGAATTTGCCATGGAAATGGCCAGAAATCTGGCATGCCAATCCGCAAATCAACAACCCCCACCTGATTTATCCCGGCGATATGATTTCGCTGGTGTACATCGATGGCCAGCCCCGGTTGATGGTTGATCGTGGCCAGGGTGGCAATATCAAGCTGTCTCCGACCGTACGTTCCCAGCCCATTGCAGAGGCGATCCCGACCATCCCGTTGGAAGCGATCAATGCTTTCCTGCGCGCTGGCCGCATCGTTGATGACCCTGCTGTGCTGGAAGCGGCGCCTTATGTTATCGGCGGCCAGGCTGAAAGCGTCGTCGCCGGCGCAGGCAGCCGTGTTTATGCTCGCGGAAATATCGATCCGTCGATTCCAGGCTATGGCATCTACCGTCGTGAACAGGCTTATACCGATCCGCAGACCGGTGAGTTTCTAGGCATTCATGCTCAGGAACTGGGGCACGGCGAAGTCGCCGCAATAGAACGCGATATCGCGACACTGGATATTTCCCGCAGCAATCAGGAAATTCGCGTCAATGACCGCCTGTTGCCAACCGAAGAGCGGGCGGTAGCCTCGACTTTCTTCCCGAGCGAGCCAGAGGGCGAGATCAATGGTCTGATTCTTGATGTGCCCAACGGCGTTACCCAGATTGGCCAGTACGATGTGGTGCTGATCAACAAGGGCGCGCGTGATGGTCTGAAGGAAGGCAGCGTGCTGTCGATCTTCAAGACGGGCGAAGTGGTACGGGATCGGGTGCAGAACGATCAGGTCAGTTTGCCTGACGAGCATGCCGGCCTGATGATGGTGTTCCGCGCCTATGACAAGATGAGCTACGGCATTGTGCTGGAAGCTCGCCGTCAAATGGCGATCATGGACAAGGTCCGTAATCCCTGAGACGGTATTTCACCTGTCTGACGGCGCCGCCCTGAACCGGCGGTGCCGCCAACTGATCAAGGATGATCCATGCACGTCCCCCTGTCTGATAGACAGGCCCTTGTGGTTCTGTCTCTGCTGGATGGGCTCGGTGTAACCGCACTGGCTCGTCTGTTGCGCGTTATCTCCTCCCCCGCTGATGTCCTCGAAGCCGATCTGTTGCGGCTGCAATCCTTTGGCCTCAAGCCGCGCGTCATTGAGTCCGTCCAGGCCTGGCAGCGCGGCGATGCCGTGTTGCACGCACGCTTCGAGCGCATTCAGAATTGGCTCGCGCAGCCGGGCTGCAGAGTGCTTGACCTGGATTCACCAGACTACCCCACTTTGCTTAGGGAAATTGCCGACCCGCCCTCGCTGCTTTACTTGCGTGGGGACCCGCAGCTATTGAATGATCCGCAGCTGGCCATGGTCGGTACCCGCCACCCCGGCCCGCATGGCGCCGCCACCGCCCGAGCCTTTGCCCGCAGCTTCACCGAGGCCGGCCTGCTGGTGACCAGCGGGATGGCTCTGGGCATCGACGGCGCCTGTCATCAGGGCGCACTGGATGCGGGAGGGCAAACCATTGCCGTGTGGGGCACTGGACTGGACAACTGCTACCCGCGGCGCCATAAGGCCCTGGCCGAGCAGATTGTTGAACAGGGTGGCTTGCTGGTGTCCGAACAACCGCCGGATGCCGCCGCGCAGCCGGGTCAGTTCCCGCAACGCAATCGCATTATCAGTGGGCTCAGCCTGGGCACCCTGGTGGTCGAGGCGAGCCTGAACAGCGGCTCATTGATTACCGCGCGACTGGCGCTCGAGCAGAACCGCGAGGTGTTTGCCATGCCGGGGTCCATCCATAACACCCAGGCCAAGGGCTGCCACCAGCTATTGCGCCAGGGCGCGCATCTGGTCGAGACGGTGCAGGATGTGCTGGATGTATTGAAGCTGCCGCTCAAGGCTGCATTGGCTGCCGCAGAAGGCTTGGCTGAGCCCGCACCTGAAGGTGCGCTCTGGCGCTGCCTGAGTTATCAACCGGCCAGTGTCGATTGGCTTTGTCAGCAGTCCGGTCTGGCTGTCGAGCAGGTAATGCATGAGTTGCTTGATCTGGAGTTGGCCGGCCATGTTCAGCAAACACCCCACGGATTCTCACGCCGTTAACTTCAATACGCTGACGCGCTTGAGCCCGCGGCGCCGCTCCGCTACTGTCATGGCATGTATTGGTCAGGGCGGGGTAGGCATGTTGGCACATTGGCGTATCAGGCAGGTTGAGCGAATTCTTCACGCAGGCGGGGTGATTGCCTATCCGACCGAAGCGGTATGGGGGTTGGGCTGCAATCCGTGGAAAGGTGATGCGGTGGAGCGCCTGCTGGCGCTCAAGCAGCGTCCAGTGGAAAAGGGGTTGATTCTGGTGGCGGGCGATATCGAGCAATTCGATTTTCTGCTGTGGGACCTGCCCGACGGCCAACTGGCCAAATTGCGGCTGTCCTGGCCTGGCGCCAATACCTGGCTGGTGCCCCATCAGGACCGTCTGCCGCCGTGGATTACCGGCCAACACGCTACAGTTGCCCTGCGCGTCAGTTCGCATCCGCTGATCCGCCAACTATGTGCCGTGTGCGGGCCGCTGGTGTCGACCTCGGCCAATCCCAGCGGTAGGCCCGCCGCACGCACTCGGCTGCGGGTCGAACAGTATTTTCACCAGAATCTGGATGCGATTGTCCCCGGTGCATTGGGTGGGCAGCGCAATCCCAGTATCATTAGGGACTTGCAGACCGACCAGATCATCCGCCCGTCCTGAGGTAAGCCCGTGAAAGATATGCCCGATGCCACCGATGTTGCCGCCGTCAAAGACTACCTGATGGGGTTGCAGGATCGCATCTGTGCGGCGCTGGAAGCGGCCGACGGCCAGGCCAGTTTTCAGGAAGAAGTATGGGAGCGGCCTGGCGGCGGCGGTGGCCGTTCGCGGATTATCGAAAACGGCGGCATGTTGGAGAAAGGCGGCGTAGGCTTTTCCCATGTGCACGGCGACAGCATGCCGTCCTCCGCCACCGCGCAACGTCCGGAGCTGGCCGGGCGCTCGTTCCAGGCCATGGGCGTGTCACTGGTGATGCACCCGAACAATCCGCATATTCCCACCTCGCACGCCAATGTACGGTTCTTCGTCGCCGAGATGCCCGGCGCCGATCCGGTCTGGTGGTTTGGTGGCGGCTTCGACCTGACGCCTTATTACGGCCACGAAGAAGATTGCGTGCATTGGCACCAGGTTGCACACGATGCCTGCAAACCTTTCGGTGATGATGTCTATCCGGCGTACAAGGCCTGGTGTGATGAATACTTCTACCTCAAGCACCGCCAGGAAGCCCGCGGTGTGGGCGGGCTGTTTTTCGATGATCTGAACAAGTGGGGGTTCGAGCGCAGCTTTGAGTTCCAGCGCGCCATTGGTGATGCCTATGTGGATGCCTATCTGCCGATTGTCGAGCGCCGCCGCAATACCGCTTACAGCCCCGAGCAGAAGGCCTTTCAGGAATTCCGTCGCGGCCGCTATGTGGAATTCAACCTGGTCTATGACCGCGGCACGCTGTTCGGCTTGCAGACCGGCGGGCGCACCGAATCCATTCTGATGTCACTGCCGCCGACTGTGCGCTGGGGCTACAACTGGCAGCCCGAGGCCGGGAGCGAAGAAGCGCGCCTGGCCGACGAATTTTTGCCGGTGCGCGATTGGCTGGGGCTGCACCCATGAGCCTGGATCGCTATGCCGTGATCGGCAATCCGATAGGCCACAGCAAGTCGCCTTTGATTCATCGCCTGTTTGCCGAGCAGACCGGCGAAAGCCTGAGTTATGAGGCGTTGCTCGCGCCGCTGGATGATTTTGCCGGCACGCTGCGGGCTTTCCTGCTTGAGGGCCGGGGCGTCAATGTCACTGTACCTTTCAAGGAGCAGGCCTGGGCGCTGGTGGACCAGCACAGCAACGCCGCCCACCGCGCTGGCGCAGTAAATACCATCATGCGCCTGGACGATGGCCGCCTGCTGGGCGACAACACCGATGGCAAGGGGCTGGTGCGTGATATTCAGGTCAACGCCGGCTTTTCCCTTGCCGGCCTCAAGGTGCTGCTTCTTGGCGCTGGCGGTGCTGCGCGTGGCGTGATTCAACCGCTGCTGGACGCAGGCCCCAAGCATCTGTGCGTGGTCAATCGCACAGTATCCAAGGCGGAAGAGCTGGCGGCGCTGTTTGTCGATCAGGGGCCGATCAGTGCGGCGGGTTTTGACTGGATTGAGGAGTCTGTGGATCTGATCATCAATGCCACCTCCGCCAGCCTGGGCGGAGAGGTACCGGATATATCCCCGAAGCTGATCCGCCCCGGCCATACCCTGTGCTACGACATGATGTATGCCTCTGGCGCGACCCCGTTCAACCGCTGGGCTGCCGAGCAGTGTGCAGCGCGCTGTATGGATGGGCTGGGGATGCTGGTCGAGCAGGCGGCGGAAGCCTTTCTGCTATGGCGTGGCGTGCGGCCTGACACCACACCAGTACTGGCGGCGTTGCGACGATAGCCAGGCGAGCCAAGGCATTGTTAACACCATGAATGGTAGGAGCCGCGGCCCCGCGGCGAAACCGGGCTCCGCCTTCGCGCCGAGGCCGGCGCTCCCACCAAGCAAGTGCGTAGCTCTGGAAGAGTCGAGTTCCCTCCGGACCAAGCGATAAGCCTGCAGCGCAGATGATTCAGATGGAACTCGGCCTTTCCGGTGAGTTACTGACTGCGTGCCTGCCGCACCGCTTGCGACAGAGCCGATACCAGACTCAGCACATCCTTGACCCCCTGCTCCGGCGAATCGGCATTGGCGATTTGCTCGACCAGCGCCGACCCAACCACAACGCCTTCGGCGTCCAGCGCAAAGCTTGCGGCCTGCTCGGGGGTGCGCACACCGAAGCCAACGCACACCGGCAGATCGGTCTGCTGCTGAATCGCGCCAATCGCATCACGCACAGTGGCATTGTCCGCCTGCCCTACCCCGGTCACGCCGTTGAGCGATACGTAGTAGAGAAAGCCGCTGGCCCGGTCCAGCACTGCCGGCAGGCGTTTGGCGTCGGTGGTTGGTGTGGCCATGCGGATCATGTCCAGACCGGCTTCACGGGCCAAGGGGCCCAGTTCGCTGTCATGCTCGGCGGGCAGGTCGACAATCAGCAGTCCATCGACACCGGCCTCGACCGCATCACGCATAAAGGCATCCGGCCCGTAGCGGTAGATCGGGTTGTAATAACCCATCAGCACCAGCGGCGTTGTCTGATCGTCGCGGCGGAACTGGCGGACCATCTCCAGGGTTTTCAACTGTGTCTGCCCGGCATTCAATGCGCGCACGGCGGCGGCCTGAATGGTCGGGCCATCGGCCATCGGATCGCTGAACGGCATGCCCAGCTCGATCACGTCAGCACCTGCGGCCGGCAGCTGCTTGAGCAGCGACAGGCTGGCGTCGTAACCCGGGTCACCTGCACACACATAGGTAACCAGAGCGGAACGGTTGGCCGCTTTGAGTTCGGCAAAGCGACCGGCTAGACGTGAGCTCATGCCTTTTCCTCCATCAGACGCAGTACCGTTGGCATATCCTTGTCGCCGCGCCCGGACAGGCAGACGACCATCAAATGATCCTTTGGCAGCAGCGGCGCGCGCTTGGCTACTTCTGCCAGGGCGTGCGCGGTTTCCAGCGCCGGAATGATGCCTTCCTGGCGACAGCACACGTGAAAGGCGTCGAGTGCTTCACTGTCGGTCACGGCGGCGTAATCCACCCGGCCTTGCTCGTGCAACCAGGCGTGCTCAGGGCCAATGCCAGGGTAATCCAGGCCTGCGGACACAGAATGCGCGTCGGTAATCTGGCCGTCGTCATCCTGCAACAGATAGGTTCTGTTGCCGTGTAAAACGCCGGCCACGCCGCCCTTGAGGCTGGCCGCATGCTTGCCGCTGTCCAGGCCTTCGCCAGCGGCTTCAACGCCAATCATCTGTACGCTTGGGTCATCCAGGAACGGATGAAACAAGCCCATCGCATTGGAGCCGCCGCCAATGCAGGCGATCAGGCTGTCGGGCAGGCGGCCTTCACGGGCCTGCATCTGCACGCGGGCTTCGCGGCCGATCACGGCCTGAAACTCACGCACCATCGTCGGATAAGGGTGGGGGCCGGCAACCGTGCCGATCATGTAGAAGGTGTTATCGACATTCGTCACCCAGTCGCGCAGCGCCTCATTCATCGCGTCCTTCAGGGTGCCAGTACCGGAGGTTACCGGCATAATCTCGGCGCCCATCAAACGCATGCGCGAAACGTTGTCGCGCTGGCGCTCAATATCGGTAGCGCCCATATAGACCACACACGGCAAGCCAAAGCGCGCCGCAACGGTCGCAGTGGCCACGCCATGCATGCCCGCGCCGGTCTCGGCGATGATCCGGGTTTTGCCCATACGCTTGGCCAGTAACACCTGACCAATGCAGTTGTTGATCTTGTGCGCGCCAGTGTGATTGAGCTCTTCGCGTTTGAAGTAGATCTTCGCACCTCCATACAACTCGGTCAGGCGCTCGGCGAAATACAGCGGGCTGGGCCGGCCGACGAACTCGGCCTGGAAGCGGTCGAGCTCGGCAAGAAAGTTCGGCTCGGCCAGCGCGGTATTGAACGCTTGCTCAAGATCAAGAATCAGCGGCATCAGGGATTCGGCGACAAAGCGCCCGCCGAAAGAACCGAATTGGCCCTGGGCGTCTGCGCCGCGGCTGAAATTGGTGTTGGTCTGCATAATCAGTACCTCTTTTGAATTGCAGTCAGACTAGGGGAGGCACGGGCGGAAAAAAACCGATAAGATGGCATGAACATGTGAGAAAAAGTGACATATAGCCATGAGCCGTGACCTTCCCTCTCTCAATGCGTTAAAGGCCTTCGAGGCTGCAGCGCAACTGCAAAGCGTGAGTCAGGCCGCCGAACAGTTGAATGTAACGCACGGTGCCGTCAGCCGTCAGATTCGTACTTTGGAAGAAGAGCTGGGCGTCAGCCTGTTCGAAAAGGTCGGGCGAGGCGTACAACTGACGGCGGCGGGGAGACGGCTACGCGATGCCAGCCGCGAGGCCTTCGATGGGCTACGCGGTGCTTGTGCGGAGATTCGTCAAACGCAGGCGCATGCGCCCTTTCTGCTCGCCTGCCCGGGCAGCCTGCTGGCACGCTGGTTTATCCCCCGATTGGACCGACTGAATAGCGAGCTGCCGGACCTGAATCTGCACCTGTCAGCCAGTGAGGGCGATATGGACCCGCGCAAGCCCGGGGTCAGCGCCACTTTGCTGTTTGCCGAGCCGCCCTGGCCGGCGGACATGCAGGTGTATGAATTGGCCAAGGAGCGTATAGGCCCGGTATTCAGTCCGCGTTATGCCGGGGCGGCGGCGTTGCTTGATCAGCCTGCCGACAAGCTGGCGGGTCAGGCGCTGCTGCATACGCTGTCTCGTCAGCAAGCCTGGCCCGACTGGGCCAGGGCCAGCGGGCTGGATCCGGCAAAATTGCATCAGGGTCAGGGGTTCGAGCATTTGTACTATCTGCTGGAAGCTGCGCTGGCGGGATTAGGTGTGGCTATCGCGCCGCAGCAACTGGTCGCTGACGATATTGCCGCCGGCCGCCTGCTTGCGCCCTGGGGCTTTGTCGAGACCTCGCATTGCCTGACATTATGGGCAAGCGCCCGGGCTTCTCAGGCGCAGTCCGCGCGCCTGGCTGACTGGTTGCGTAGTCACTTTCAGGAGTAGCTTCCGACAATGGAGCTCAACTGGCCAGGCAATCAAGCCGCTGGGCTGTTCCTGATTGATAATGGTTTAGATTTAGTTTACATTTCGGCCAGCTTTTACCACTTCTCCTGCTGTCCGGAGCCTCCATGTTCCAACTGGAAGGCGTGACCTTCTCCGTGCCTCAGCGCACCCTGCTCCAGCCGCTCGATCTGAACCTGGACGAAGGCCGCATGATTGGTTTGATTGGCCACAATGGGTCGGGCAAGTCGACCTTGATCAAACTGCTCGCTCGCCAACAGGCACCGAGCGCCGGCCGATTGCGGCTTGACGGCCGGCCGCTGGGCGAATGGGCGGACCGCGATTTCGCCCGCCAGGTAGCTTACCTGCCGCAACAGTTGCCGGCGGCAGAAAATCTTAGCGTACGGGAGTTGGTCGGCTTCGGACGTTACCCCTGGCACGGGCTGCTGGGACGCTTCGGCAAGACCGATCGCCAGCAGGTCGAGCGCGCCATGCACCTGACCGACGTCGGTCGCTTTGCGGAACGGATGGTCGACAGCCTCTCCGGTGGCGAGCGCCAACGGGTGTGGTTGGCTATGCTCCTTGCCCAGGAAACCCGCTATCTGCTGCTCGACGAACCGACCTCGGCGCTGGATATCGCCCACCAGGTAGAGGTCCTTGCCCTGGTCCGTGACCTGAGCGAAGAGCTGGGATTGGGCGTGATCGTGGTGCTGCACGACATCAATATGGCTGCACGTTACTGCGATCACCTGATTGCCCTGCACTCCGGCCGCTTGCTGATGCAAGGCAGCCCGTCCGAATTGATGACCGACCTGCATCTGGAAAGTATCTACGGCGTGCCGATGACAGTCATGGCGCACCCTCATCAGCCCGTACCCTTTGCGGTGGTTCAGGCCTGAAGCCGCCGGTATGGACATGCTGAAATGACCTTGTTGCGCACTTTGCTGCTTTTCTGCCTGACGCTAACGGCGGCGGGACTGAGCGCCGCGCCGGCCGACGAAGCGCCAGTCGCCGAGCGTATCGCCGTGATTGACTGGGGGCTGGCAGAAACGCTGCTGGGCATCGGTGTGACGCCGCTGGCGGTGGCCGAGCTGGACAACTATCGGCGCTGGGTCGGCGAACCTGTCATGCCTGACGCCGTGCACGATCTGGGCCTGCGCACCGAACCGAACCTGGAACTGCTGGCGCAGCTGGACCCGGCGCTGATTCTGATCACGCCCCAGTTCGAAGGCCTGCGCGCCAAGCTGGAACAGATCGCCCCGGTCAAAAGCCTGTCGATCTATCGCCCCGAGTCCGATCCCTATGACAACGCAGTGGACGTCACCCACGACCTGGGCGCGCTGACCGGGCACCAGGCCGAGGCCGAGGCGCTGATTGCCCAACTGGACGCGCAGCAGGCCGCGCTGCGTCAGCGCCTGGAAGACCAGCCGCAGCCGCCGTTGCTGCTGGTCAGTTTTATCGATGACCGGCATGTGCGGGTCTCCGGCGGCAGCAGTCTGTTTACCGCAGTTCTTGAGCGTCTGGGGCTGACCAACGCCTGGAGCGGAACGGACAACTATTGGGGCTATGCCCAGGTGGGCATCGAACAACTTGCCACCCGGCCTGACGCGACCCTGATCAATCTGCTGCCGATGCCGCTGGATGCCGAGCGCGCTCTGGAGCGTTCAGTCCTCTGGCAGGCGCTGCCCTTCGTCCGTGCCGGCCGCGTGCATCGGTTTGCCCCGACCTGGCAGTACGGCGGCCTGCTTTCGGCCCAGCGTTTTGCCCGCTTGCTGGAAGAGGCACTGCTGGATGACTGAGGCCGTGGCGGGACGTATTTCAGTTGGCAAAGGAGTACTGGCATTACTCGCGCTGGGGTTGCTGCTGGCGTTACTGGATTTGCGCCAGGAGCTGACGCCAGCGCAGTGGTGGCAGGCGCTCTGGGCGCCGGACACAGATAACCTGGATCAGTTGCTGATGCATTACAGCTGGCTGCCCCGATTGTTTGTCGCCCTGCTCTGCGGCGCCGCCCTGGGCCTGGCCGGCCTGCTCATGCAGCAGGTGTTGCGCAATCCGCTGGCCTCGCCGACCACGCTGGGCGTGGCCAACGGTGCACAGTTGGCGCTGGCGCTGGCCACACTCTATGCACCCGGGTTGCTGGTCGCGAGAGAGTGGGTGGCGCTGGTCGGCGGCGGATTGAGCATGTTGCTGGTGTATGCGTTGGCAAGGCGTCGTGGCATGTCGCCGCTGAGTCTGATCCTTGCCGGTATGGTGCTCAGTCTGTATCTCGGCGCGCTGAATGTCATGCTGATGATGCTGCAACCACAGGGGCTGACTTCGCTGTTTATCTGGAGTGCAGGGTCGCTGAGTCAGAACAGCTGGGACAGTGTGCAGTTTCTACTCCCGCGCCTGCTTTTGGTGGGTGTGCTGGTAGCCTGGTTGATACGTCCCTTGAGCCTGCTGGAGCTGGAAGAAACCAGCGCGCGCAGCCTGGGTGTGTCGCTCGACCGGGTACGCCTGGGCGGACTGGCGCTGGCGGTTTTCCTGACAGCCTGCGTGGTCAGCGTTGTGGGTCTGATCGGCTTTATCGGCCTGGCGGCCCCGGCCATTTGCCGGCTGATGGGCGCCAGAACCCTACGCCAGCGCTTGATCTGGACGCCTCTGCTTGGCGCCGCGCTCCTCTGGTTGGCGGACCTGGGCATCCAGCAGCTCAGCGGCCAACTGGATGACATGCTACCCACGGGTGCCGTTACCGCGCTGCTCGGCGCGCCCCTGCTGCTGTGGCTGCTGCCGCGCATGCGTCTTGGCGGCGGTCGCCCGCAGCTGCATTCGGCCATGGTGCTCTCGACGCCGGCGCGCCCGCTCAAACTGCTATGGATCGGCGGCTTGTTGTTCGCGCTGATCGCTCTGGCGCTGTGGTTTGGCCGGGGTGTCGAAGGGTGGCAGTGGATTCTGGATCCGCAGGTGGTGCAATGGCGTACACCCCGGGTGCTGGCGGCGGCGGGCGCGGGCCTGATGCTGGCGCTGGCCGGGACGCTGCTGCAACGCCTGACCGGTAACCCCTTGGCCAGCCCGGAGATCATGGGCATCAGCGCGGGTGCGGCCCTGGCGCTGATGGCTATGGTCTTTCTCTGGCCAGGTGCGCCGTTGGCTGCACGGCTGGTACTGGGCTGCCTGGGCGCGCTGGTCACCTTGCTGATCATCATGGGCTTTGCCCGGCGCCAGAGTTTCTCGCCCGAACGACTGTTGCTGGTGGGTATTGCCATCAGCTCGTTGTTCGATGCGGTGCAGATGCTGGTCCTATCGATGAATGATCCGCGCGGGCAGAGTCTGCTCGGCTGGCTGGCCGGTTCGACCTATCACGTGCAACTGCCGACCAGCATCATGGCGCTGGTCATCGCCGGTGGATTGCTGCTGTTGTGCCTGCCGCTGGGCCGCTGGCTGACCTTGCTGCCGCTGGGTGAAGACACGCCGCGCAGTCTGGGTGTGCCTTTGGCACGGGCACGTCTGAGCATCATGCTGCTGGCGGCGCTGCTGACCGCGGCGGCCACATTGCTGGTTGGCCCGCTGAGCTTTATCGGGCTGATGGCGCCGCATCTGGCGCGGCTACTCGGCTTCAACCAGGCGCGTACGCAGCTACTCGCGGCCGGGTTGCTCGGTGCAGGCGTTATGGTCGCGGCGGACTGGCTGGGGCGCAATCTGCTGTTCCCCACGCAATTGCCGGCGGGCCTGCTGGCGGCGCTGATCGGCGGCGCCTATCTGATCTGGGGCCTGAGCCGGCGCCCGCGCTGAAACAGGCTGCCACTTATGTCGACTTCCCTGGCCCCGTTCATGGGTTCACAATGAACGCCATATCAATCCGCCTGGGAGCCAGAATATGAAAGCTGTTGGATATCAACAAGCCGGTGATCTTGATCGCGCAGACGCGCTAGTGGACATCGAATTGCCCCGCCCCGAACCCGGTCCGCGTGATCTGCTGGTCAAGGTCGCTGCCGTCTCGGTCAATCCGGTAGACGCGAAAATACGCCGCAACCGCGCACCTCTGACTGGCGCCTATGATGTGCTCGGTTGGGATGCGGTCGGTACCGTTGAGGCTACCGGTGCTGAGGTCAGCGCGTTCAACGCAGGTGACCGGGTTTACTACGCCGGGGCGGTTAACCGGCCCGGCTGCAATGCCGAATACCATCTGGTCGACGAGCGCATTGTCGGCCGTGCGCCCGCCAGCCTGAGCGATGCACAGACTGCTGCTCTGCCACTGACCGCCATCACCGCTTGGGAGCTGCTGTTTGATCGCCTCGGCGTCACCGAAGGCGGCGGCGCGGGGCAGACTCTGCTGGTGATCGGCGGTGCCGGTGGCGTGGGCTCGATCCTGGTGCAGCTGGCGCGTCAGTTGACCAAGCTAACGGTAGTGGCGACGGCCTCGCGGCCAGAAAGCGTGCAGTGGATCAGCGATCTGGGCGCGCACCATGTGATCGACCACAATCAGCCCATGCTGGCGCAGTTGCAGGCCATAGGCATAGAGCAGGTCGAACTGGTTGCCTCGCTGACCCACACCGCCGAGCATTATGAGCAATATATCGAATGTCTGGCGCCGCAGGGCAAGCTGGGCCTGATCGATGATTTCGACAGCCTGGACGTTCTCAAGCTCAAACCCAAGTGCCTTTCGCTGCACTGGGAGTTCATGTTTGCCCGCAGCCTGCATCAGACTCCGGACATGATCGAACAAAGCCGACTGCTGAACCGGGTTGCCGAGCTGGTCGACAAGGGCACCTTGAAAACCACCCTGGGGGAGCATTTTGGCACTATCAACGCGGCCAATCTGCTCAAGGCGCACCGTCTGCTGGAAAGCCATCAGGCCCGGGGCAAACTGGTACTCGAAGGCTTTTAGCCTGTTGCGGCAGGCGCCTTGCGCTTGCCGCTTTGACCATCCGCTGCTAGGGTTAGATCATCCTTCGGGATGTTCCTACCCTTTTCTCTGGAATATCAATCATGAGCTTTGCAACGCACTCAGTCGCCTCTGTCATCGCCCTTTCGGGCGCAGCCGTTCGCGGACTGACATCGGTGCCGGTGCAAAGCCCTGACGTCGCCTGCAACATGGCGGCGCCTCCTGTCGCAGCGCCACCGCCGTTGATCGGTGCTGCAAATCTGTCGCCGCCACGGCGCGTGATCTGAAAACACACTCCCCTTTTTTTGTGTTTCCCCTGAAGGCTAGCTGACTTGCTGGCCAGATAGTTGCCATTGAATGGGCTGCTGTCGGCATTGGAAGCGCGGTGTTTTGACAGGTGACAACCATGATCTTGAACAAGTCGACCTGGGTCGCTCTTGGCCCTACTGCACTCTTTGTGCTGCTCTGGAGCAGTGGTGCAATCTTCTCTTCCTGGGGGCTGCAACATGCCTCCGCCTTTGCCTTTCTGTTTTTGCGCTTCCTGCTGGCCTGCGTGGTACTGGGCTTGTTGGCCAGCTATCGACGGGTTTGGTTGCCGGCACCGGGTTCGCGACGACGGGTAGCGATGGTGGGTATCCTGCTGACCGGCGGATACACCATCTTCTACCTGCTGTCGCTGGATCAGGGCATTACGCCGGGTGTACTGGCAACAGTATTGGGTGTGCAGCCCATCCTGACCTTGCTGTTGGTGGAGCGCCGGGTTTCCTGGCTGCGCCTTTCCGGATTGCTGCTGGCGCTGGGCGGGTTGGCGCTGGTGGTGCTGGAAAGCTTGCTGGCCGCGCGCTTCTCGCTGCTGGGCATCAGCCTGACCCTGGCCGCACTGGGCTGTATCACGCTGGGCTCGATCTTTCAGAAGGGCTTGCAGCAGGCGCCAATGGACGTGTTGCCGCTGCAGTACCTGATCGGTCTGCTGCTGTGCATGGTGTTCGTGCCGTTTCAGCCATTCGAGTATGAGCTGACGGTAGGCTTTATCGTACCGCTGATCTATATGGGCGTGGTTATTTCGGTATTGGCCACGCTATTACTCTACAGGCTGATCCGCGTTGGTAATCTGGTCAACGTCACCAGCCTGTTCTATCTGGTACCGGGTGTGACCGCAGGGCTGGATTACCTGTTTCTGGGTAACCGCATGGCGCCGCTGAGCCTGCTGGGCATGCTGGCCATCCTGGCCGGGCTGGCGCTGGTGTTTCGTCAGGCCGGCAGCTCCGCCAAGCTCAAGGGTTAGCCTTGCAACAGAGAGGTCAGCATCGCTATTGCCATAAGGATCAACAGTACGCCTGCCAGACGTTCAATAAGGGGTAGATAGTATTCGAAGCGCTGTATCAGATGTGGCTGGCTGGCCAGCCGCATCACCAGCAGGTCCCAACCCAGCACCAGGCTTATCATCCACAGACCGTACAGACCTTGTATGGCCCAGGGGGTGGACTGACTGTTGAGCACGGCAAACAGACTGGCGTAGAAAAGCGCGTTCTTTGGATTCAATAACCCCGATCCGAGGCCTGCCAGCAGCGCTCCCAGATAGGACGCTGGCGCATTATTCTGAGGTTGCGCTACGGCCAGTGGACGCTGTCCAGCATGGCGAATGAATAGCCAGCCCATGTACAGAAGAAAAGCGCACCCCGCCAGTTGCACATACAACATCAGCGCGCTCTGTTCTTCCAGCGCCATCAATCCGTACCAGGCCAGCAGGATAAACAGGGCGTTGGCCAGGGTAATGCCTATACACACCAGTGTTGCCTGGGCGCGTCCGCGCGCGATGGCGTATCGCAGGATCAGAAAAAAGTCCGGGCCGGGGCTGAGTAGAGCGAGGAAATGCGCCCCGGCTACCAGTAGAAATTGTTGCAGCATTGAAGGCACTCCGCAAAAGCAGGGTGCCCAGTCTGAGCGGCAGGCAAAGCCAGGTATTGAAGGAAAGTGCGCTCAGGTGTGCCGATAGCGCCCGGGCGTGGCAGCCACATGTGCCTTGAACATGCGCTGAAAATGGCCCTGATCGGCAAAGCCCAGATCCTGTGCCGGGGTGGCCAGGTCGGCGCCCTGGCGAAGCTGCTCACGGGCCTGCTGGATACGCTGGTCCAGTAGCCAGGCGTGCGGGGTCAACCCGGTATCGCGGCGGAACAGACGAATCAACTGATAGCGGCTCAGCGCATACTCTCGCGCCAGTTCGACCAGTGACGGTGGCGCGTCGAGGTTGTCGAGCAGGCGTGCCTTGAGTTGCTCCATCAATGTTCTGGGTGCCGGCAGGCAGGCTACCGGCGGACACGTCGCCCACAGGCGTTGGCCGATGAACTCGATCAACGCTGCTTCCTTGTCGGCAGCAGAGATCGCGGAAAACAGCTGAGCATTGAGCTTGCAGAAGTGCTGATAGGCCGCCGCTGAGTGGCTGATGCAGGCGCTCGAAGGAAGACCTGGCGTCGGCTCCATTTCAGCGGTGACGCCGGCTACCCAGGTGGGCTCCAGGTGCAGCATCTGGTAGCTCCAGCTGACCTCGGGCGCCGGGTTGCAGGAGTGCACCAGCTCTGGCGGCACAATCACCAGGCTGCCGGGCCTTAGGGTGGCCGCCACATCACTGCAACGGAAATGGCTGAGCCCGGCATCGACTGCGCCGATCGACAGTGTAGGGTGGCTATGCGGCCGATAGCAGGCGCGGCTGTCACTCGCCTTGCGGCTTTCAACAAAAGGCAGTGCAGGGTCGTACCAGAATTCGCTCATGCTCAGCAATGAGTCCCGGTACATTCCAGCGGTTGTTCGAGTACGTTCGCTGCCGGCGCGGAGTCACCGCGCACCGGGCTGATCAGATCCCGGATCGAACCCAGCGCCAGCACCAGAAAGGCGATGGCGCACAGGCGGTAAGTGGCGCGCGCCCAGTGCATGCCGGCCTTGCGGAACACCCGGTCGACGATGGCGGCGCACACGAAGCACCAGAGGATTGACGAGAGCATGAAACCCGTAAAGAACAGGCCGTAGTCCGCCGCCGTGGGTTCGGTCACGCCGACGGCGCCGAGGGCGCTGCCCATCGCCGCCCAATAAGCGATGTTCTGCGGATTGGTCAGCGACAGAAGTGCACCGGAGCGCAGTGCCGAGCGTCTCGAGGCGCTGCCCCGGGCCTGGACATGAAACTCCTCGCTGGCGCTCTTCCACGAGTCACGCGCCAGCCACAGCAGGTACAGGGCGCCGGCGATACCGATAGGCCAGCGCAGCCAGTCGATCTGCAGCAGCAGCCCTATACCCAGCAACCCGAGTACGGCCCAGAGCGCATCCCCTACCAGCGACCCTACCTGCACATCCAGGGCCGGTCGAAAGCCGCCACGCACGCCCTGGCGGACGGTTTCGGCAAATACGGCGCCGGGCGCCGCGTTGAAGATCAGGCCCAGCAGGAAGGCAGAAATGAAGAGCACGAGCATCGGAGCGTCTCGGGGAAGTGGCTGAGCCGCTAGTGTTACCGAAGCCGCCAGCTTGACGCAATATGGCCAGCATGAAACTTGACTTGTCCAACCGGGCAATGGACCTTTGGGGGCTTTACCGTTGCGGTGCCCGCATCGCAGGCATGAGGACCAATTATGCAGCAGCCCCTGTGGACCCCGTCTCCCGAGCGTATCGCCGCTACGCGGATGGATGCCTTTCGCCGCTTCGTCAACCAGCGTCATGGGCTGGCGCTGGCCGACTATTCGGCGCTGCACGCGTGGAGCATCAATGAGCGCGCCGACTTCTGGCAGGCGATTGTCGATCACTTCGAGGTGCACTTCAGCCAGGCACCCAGCCAGGTGCTCAGCGAGCAGCCAGGCATGCCGGATGCCAGTTGGTTTCCCGGTGCCAGGCTGAATTTTGCCGAGCATCTGCTGCGCCGCCGCGACGAGCACCCAGCGCTGGTGGCCATTGCCGAAGACGGCAGCCGTGAAGAGCTCAGCTACGCCCAGTTGGCCGAGCATGTGGCTGGCCTGCAGCGCAGCCTGCGTGCGGCAGGGGTGGTAGCGGGTGATCGGGTCGCGGCCTTTATGCCCAATACCTGGCAGACGCTGGTCGGTATGCTGGCGGCCACCAGCCTGGGGGCTACCTGGTCATCCTGCTCACCGGACTTCGGCACCCAGGGGGTGATAGATCGCTTTGGTCAGATCGAGCCCAAGGTATTGATCGCCTGCGCTGGCTACCATTACGCCGGCAAGCAGCTCGACCTGACTGCCAAGCTGAACGAGATCCTTGCCCAGTTGCCGTCACTGGAGCAACTGCTGATCGTGCCTTACGCCTGGCCGCAGGTGCAGACGGGGGACTTCACCAGCCGCGCCAGGGTCAGTTTGTGGGCCGATTTCTACCAGGCGGGCGGCGAGCCGGAATTCACCCCGGTGGCCTTCGATCACCCGCTGTATATTCTCTATTCCAGCGGCACCACCGGGGTGCCCAAGTGCATCGTCCATGGCACTGGCGGTACGCTGTTGCAGCATCTCAAGGAACTGGGGCTGCATACCGACCTACACCCGGAGGATCGGCTGTTTTATTTCACCACCTGCGGCTGGATGATGTGGAACTGGCTAGTCTCCGGCCTGGCCGTCGGCGCCACCCTGGTGCTGTTCGACGGCTCGCCCTTTCATCCTGGTGCCGAGCGCCTGCTGGACATGATCGACGCCGAGCACATCAACGTCTTCGGCACCAGCGCCAAGTACCTGGCCGCGTTGGAAAAGGCCGGCGCGCGTCCGGCGCAGTCGCACCGGCTGAGCGGCTTGAAAAGCCTGCTGTCGACCGGCTCGCCCCTTTCGCACGAAAGCTTTGAATACGTCTACCGCGAGATCAAGGCCGATCTTTGCCTGTCATCAATCTCCGGCGGCACCGATATCGTCTCCTGCTTTGCGCTCGGCAACCCGGTGCTGCCGGTCTGGCCCGGCGAGCTGCAGTGCAAGGGCCTGGGTATGGCGGTCGAGGTATGGGATGACGAGGGCCACCCGCTGAGCAGTGGCAAGGGCGAACTGGTGTGTACCCGGCATTTCCCGTCGATGCCTACCGGTTTCTGGCAGGACGCGGACGGCAGCCGTTTTCGCGCCGCTTATTTCGAGCGCTTCCCCGGTGTCTGGGCGCACGGCGATTATGCCGAGGAAACCGCGCATGGCGGCCTGGTCATCCATGGTCGTTCGGATGCGGTACTGAATCCCGGGGGCGTGCGCATCGGTACGGCGGAAATTTACCGCCAGGTCGAGAAGGTCGAGGCGGTGCTGGAGTCGATTGCCATTGGCCAGGAGTGGCAGGGCGATGTGCGCGTGGTGCTGTTCGTGCGCCTGCGCGAGGGCGTCGAGCTGAGTGACGCGCTGCAAGAGCAGATCCGCCAGACCATCCGCGCCAACACCACGCCGCGTCACGTGCCGGCGCGGATTGTCGCGGTGGCGGACATTCCGCGCACTATCAGCGGCAAGATCGTCGAACTGGCAGTGCGCAATGTGGTGCACGGCCTGCCGGTGAAGAACACCGACGCGCTGGCCAACCCCGAAGCGCTGGCGCAGTTCCGCGATCTGCCAGCGCTGCAGGGCTGAGGCAGATCAGTCCCAGGTTGGCGCGAAGTCCGGATTGGCAATCCGCTCGCCGCGCTCCAGCGCGGCGATGGCCGCTACATCTTCCTGGCTGAGCTGAATCTTAGCCGCATCCAGGTTGGCCTGCTGATTGGCGCGCTTGGTCGAGGACGGGATCACCACATAGCCGGACTGCAGCAGCCAGGCCAGCGCCACTTGCGCCGGGGTCACATCATGCGCGGTGGCAATCGCCTGCAGCACCGGATCCTGCATCACCTTGCCTACTGCGAGTGGCATGTAGGCGGTGAGCTGGATGCCCTGCTCACGGGCAAATTCGGCCAGCTTGCGGTTGTGCAGGAAAGGATGAATTTCGACCTGATTGGTGGCGATATTCTCTGCGCCGATCATGTCGATGGCCTTGGTCAGATGCTCCATTGTGAAGTTGGATACGCCGATGGCGCGGGTCAGACCCTGTTCGCGCGCCTCCAGCAGCATCGGCAGATACTCCTCCATAGGCACTTTATCCTCCGGCGAGGGCCAGTGGATCAGGGTCAGGTCGACCTGCTCTACGCCCAGCTTCTCCAGGCTTTCCTGCAGGCTGGGAATCAGTTTCTCCGGCTTCAGGTTGGTAATCCAGATCTTGGTGGTGATGAACAACTGGTCGCGTGGGATGCCACTGGCGGCGATGGCCTGCCCGACTTCCCGTTCGTTGTCGTAGATCTGCGCCGTGTCGATATGGCGGTAACCGAGCTGAAGCGCGGTGGTGACGGCGTCGATCACTTCCTGCCCCTTGAGACGGAAGGTACCAAAACCCAGTGGTGGAATACTCATAGTGCGATCTCCCCATTTGATTCGCTGCTCAACCGCTCGGCGGTTGAGGAAAAATTCGTCGTTAAGCGTTCAAGCTGACGATACACCATAGACCAGCGACACCAGGCTGAGAGTTCCTGAGGTAAAACCGCATGTTTCAAACATGCTCGGCAGCCTGCCGGCATCAATGACGCAGATGGGCTGGATGATCACGTAGCCGAGGGGTAGGCTGTAGCCCGATTCAAGGCAAACAGGAGACATCATGACCACACATCCTCTGCTGGGCACTCGCCTCCCTATTATTCAGGCACCCATGGCCGGCGCACAGGACAGTAAGCTGGCCCTGGCCGTATGCAAGGCCGGCGGGCTGGGGTCGATTCCGGCCGCCATGCTCAGCCCTGACGCGCTCGCGGCGGAACTCAGAATCATGCATGAACAGGCGGCCGGGCCCTGGAATGTGAATTTCTTCTGCCACCGCTCGCCTACCCCGGACGCGGAGCGCGAAGTGGCATGGCGGGGGGCTTTGGCGCCCTATTACGCAGAGCTGGAGCTGGATATCGACAACCTCAGCAGCGGAGCCGGAAGGCGGCCCTTCGATGCCGAAGCGCTGGCGCTGCTGCGCGAGTACAAGCCGCCGGTGGTCAGCTTCCACTTCGGTTTGCCGGACCCCGAGTTGCTGGATGAGCTCAAGAGCTGGGGAACCAAGGTCATTTCCTCGGCGACCACGGTGGAAGAGGCCCGCTGGTTGGAAGCGCACGGCGCCGATGCGGTGATTGCTCAGGGGTTGGAAGCCGGCGGCCACCGCGGCATGTTCCTGACTGAAGACGTAACGACGCAAGTCGGTACCTTCGCCCTGCTGCCGCAGATCATAGCGGCAGTACGTCTGCCGGTGATCGCGGCGGGCGGGATTGCCGACGCTGCCGGAGTGCGGGCGGCCCGGGCGTTGGGCGCGGCTGCGGTACAGGTGGGCACGGCCTACCTGCTCTGCGCCGAGGCCAATACCAGCGCCGTGCACCGCGCCGCGCTGCAGAGTGAGGCGGCGGTGCACACGGCGTTGACCAACCTGTTTTCCGGGCGTCCGGCACGTGGCATCGTCAATCGGGTAATGCGTGAGCTGGGGCCGATCAGCCCCCTGGCGCCGGCCTTTCCGCTCGCCGGTACAGCGATCACGCCGTTGCGCGGCGCCGCCGAGAAGCGCGACAGCGGGGATTTCTCGCCGCTCTGGGCTGGGCAGAATGTACAGGGTTGCCGGGCAGTGTCGGCGCTGGAACTGACCGAGGGCCTGATGCCCGCGGACTGAGGTTCAGGCGGATTTGAACTGCTGCGGATCGTAACCCGGAGGGGGCTTGCAGCTGTGCGGGCAGGTACTGCACAGGGTTTTGCCCGGCAGTTTGTAGCGGATGCAGCAGTGCTGCCGTTCCCGGTGCAGTTGAGCGTCGCCCTCGCGCTCCACGTAGCGAATGCAGTTATGCAGCGGATTGCGGAAGCTGTCCGGGCGGCAACGCTGCTGAATCAGATCCTGGGTCTGCTCCAGCGCGGCGCGGTGCACCGGGTAACCGGCCAGTTCGCCAAGAATCCATTCCAGATAGTGACCGGCGCTGCTCCAGAACACCTTGGGCGAGAGTTTGACCTGACTGCTCAGCGAGCGGATCAGCGGGTCAAGGTGCCCGTCGAGCAGATCGGCAAAGCGCTCGAAAGCATTCTTCGGCTCGCGCTGCCAGGGGTGACCGGCATCGGGTAGCTGGAAAGCCGCCGGCAGGCCGTCCTCGCCCACGATCACCCGCAGGTCCTGAGCGTGCACTGGCAGGTACCAGTTGGCGTTCAGGCTGGCGATGATGACCGGCGGTATCAGGCGCAGGAAGTGGTACTTGATCCAGATCGACACCAGCGCGCGCCGGTCGCCGTGCGGATACTGCGGCGCAAAGCGTGCCAGGCAGGAGTCGACATGGGCCGGCGCCAGGTATTCCTCCAGCGACACCGAGGGGCGCGGGTCGTCACCGAATACCAGTGCGTCACCCAGTGCTGCCAGGGGCTCGGGGAATAGCGCACTCAGGGCTGGCTGCATGGCGTCTCCAGGCCGGCTGTCGCTACAGCCGGCAGGGTTGATCGGCGCCAGCGAAGGGATCGGTTAGCGCCTGGCGAAGACGTTAATCTAAACCATTATCATTCATGTGTTCAAGAGGCCATCGGCACTGACGCTGTGGCGCTGCTCCGCAGTCAGCTCCAGCAACCGACCGTTGTCCATCTTCAGTACCCGGTCGGCCTGGTCGAAGTAGTGGTCGTCATGGGTAATGGCGATCACCGTCTTGCCCGCCGCCTTGAACTGCGGCAGCAGTTCCCGGTAGAACAGCCGGCGGAACAGCGGATCCTGGTCGGCGGCCCATTCGTCGAGCAGCAGGATGTCGCGCTGCTCAAGCAGGCCAAGCAGCAGCGCCAGGCGCTTGCGCTGGCCCTGGGACAGCTGGATGTCACTCAGGCGCCCCGCGACAATGCCGACCTTGTGCTCCAGGTGCAGTTGGCGCAGCCAGCCGTCCACCTCGGTATCGGTGACCTCATTGCCCTCCGGGCCGAGCAGGCGCCGGAACAGGTGGAAGTCACTGAACACGCTGGCAAACATCTGCCGGTAGGCGCTCAGTTCCTGTTCGGCCACGGGCCGCTCGTCCAGGCTGATCTGGCCGCTATGTGGCCGGTAGAGGCCGGTCAGCAGGCGCGCCATGGTCGACTTGCCGCTACCATTGCCGCCAATCACGAAGATCACCTCGCCGCGTCGCACGGCCAGGTCCAGCGGGCCAACATCGAAGCCTTCGCCCTCTTCCGCCGGGTAGCGATACATCAGCCCTTGCAGGTGCAAGACGCTCCAATCGGGCTTCAGTGCGGCGACTTGCTGGAACGCCTCGGTATGCGGGGTCAGAGCCAGGGCTTCAAGCTTGTCCAGCGAGACCTGAGCCGTGATCAGGTGCGGCAGGGTGTTGACCGCCGAAACCATCGGTGTGCGCAGGAACAGCATGGTCAGCGCATAGGTGGCGGCCACCGCAGGCTCGGCCCAGCCCAGCCCGCCAGCAAGGAAGAACACCAGGCCGATCAGACCCAGCACCATGATGTTGGCCCAGTTGCCGGACAGGCCGTAGAAGGTGTCGGCGCGGATGATCTCGTCGCGGTATAGGCGCGCGTTGTCGTCGAACTCCTCCTGATACAGGCGGTTGGCACGCTGGCGGTTGAGCGCCAGTTCCTTGCGGCCGTCGATCACGTCCTGATAGTTGCCATACAACCCGTCTTCGGCCTCGCGCATGCGCTGAATATGCCGATGCACGCGGCTGACCAGCAGCCAGCCAACAACGAAGGTCAGGCCCAGCCAGAGTAATGTGGTGATGAACAGCGGGCCGGAGAGCCAGGCCAGATAGACAAAGGCGGCGAGGGTAAGGGCCAGGCCATAGAGCATTTCCGGCAGGCCGACAAAGGCCACGGTGATGTTGCGGATATCGCTCGACAGACTGGCCAGAATGCGCGCGCCGCCGATCTGTTCCAGGCGCTCTATGTCGGTATCCAGCACACGTTTGACCAGCGCCCGGCGCATCCGGTAAACGAAGCCGTGGCTCAGCCGGTGCAGGCCGATCTGCGCTGCGCTGGCGCACAGCAGCAGCGCCAGCAGCAGCCCGGCAAAGCCGAGCAGGGCCTGGCCGAGATTGTCAGTGGTGGCAATCAGGCGATTGTTCACATAGGCGATGACCGCGACGCTGAGCAGTGCACTGCCGACGCTCAGCAGCATGATGCCGAGCAGCGGCAGACGGTTATCGCGAAATAGCAGGGCAAGCAGTTTCATGGGGGACCTGTACGACGAGCAGAATGGGCGCAGCTTAAAACAATCAGGTTGAAAGTAAATGAGAAAGATTCGCTCGACTTAAGGCGAGGAGATGTTTGCAGCCGTAGCTAGATAATGATGCAGTTGCGGCCCAGCTTCTTGGCCTGGTAAAGAAGGCTGTCGGCGCGCTCCAGCGGGCTGCCTGGTATCCATTGCGGCGCCTCACAGGAGCCTACGCCAGCGCTGAAGCTGCATTGGAAAGGCCCGTCACTGCCGGTAAAGTGAAGCGCATTGAAAGCGACGCGGATGTCATCAAGAAGCAGTTTCGCATTCGCCGCGTCGCAATCGGGCAGCACGGCGACAAACTCCTCTCCGCCGTAGCGGCCCAGCCGGTCAACCTTGCGCAGACGTTGGCGCAGGAGGTTGGCCAGGGCGCGTATGACATTGTCGCCCACGGCGTGCCCGTGCCGGTCGTTGACGGACTTGAAGTGGTCGATATCGATCATCGCGATGCTCGCCGGCCGCTTGGCGCGCACCGAGCGATCCATCTCAAGCGTCACCTGCTCCTTGATGTCGGCGTGCTTGAGCAGCCCGGTCAGACTATCGCGGGCCAGTGCCTGGCTGACCCTGCGCGCACGCTGCGCGCGGGAGTAGACGATGGTCAACAAGGCACTGTCGCTGATCGGCTTGGTGATGAAGTCGTCGCCCGCCTTGAGCAGCGCTTCCATCTGGCGGTTGGTATCGGTTTCCGCCGAAATATATAGAATGGGTATTCGCAGCCAGTCTTCTTTCAGACGAATCAACTGCGCCAGCTCCGGCCCGCTGTAGGTCGGCATGTGTACGTCCATCAGTACCACTTCCGGTGCGAAGCGCTCCATCTGCGTCAGCAATTGCGTGGGCTCCAGCACTACTTCAGTAAATATCCCGGCACTGTTCAGCACGGCTTCAAAACGGCTGGCGAGATCAAGATCGTCATCAACGATAAGAACCCGGAAGGGTTCGCTCTGCAGACTGTTGAAGCAGCCTTCCAGGCGATTTTCCAGCGCCGGCAAATCGACCGGGCGAGTGAAAAAGCCCTGCGCGCCGGCGCGCACCGCTTGCATCTGTGCGCTGAATGGATCTGCGTCGGCTATCACGATCAACGGCAAGGGGCGAGTCAGTTGGGACTGCAGACCGGTGATATAGGCCAGCGCCGCGTCATCGGTTTGCGCTTGGCCAGTGGCGATCACCAGAGCATCAGGCAGGGCTTGCTGGAGGGCTTCGCGTAACCTCTTGAAGTCGGTAAAACCCAGGGTTTGATAGCCGAAGCTGTTGAGTGTCTGGCAGGTGGCGTGCAGTAGCTGCGGGTCGGTTTCCAGAATGGCGATGATTCTGACCCGTGCCGTGGTGTCCGGCAGCGTCACCACAGGCGCGGCTGGCTGGGGGTCTGCTTCATTGTTCATCAGCCAATGCGGCAATGCCTGGATGCCGGTCACCAGACGCAGGCGCGCCGACGCATCCAGATAATGCTGGTCCATGCAGGCTTTGGCCAACTGCTCCAGCTTGCGCGCCTGCACGCCCAGATCAGGATAGCCAAATGTGCCTGCCGAGCCGGCCAGCTTGTGCAGATGGTTACGTAGCGTGCTGACCTCTTCTGGCAGCGTGCTGGTACCTGCCGGCAACTGGGTAGCGGTGTGCAGCATATCCTGCAGCTCCAGCTCCTGGCGCGCCTTGTATGCCTGGCTTAGCGCGCGTAACTGGGCCTTTAGCTCAGTGGTCTTGGACATGAGTCTGCGCCCAGATAGCGCTGATCTGATCGGCGAGTGTCATCGGGTCAAAGGGTTTGATGATGACTTCGGCGGCGCCAAGATTGCGGTAGATGTCTATTTCATGACTTTGCACCTTGGCCGTCATGAAGACCACTGGCAAGGCTGCCGAGCCAGGCAGTTGGCGCAGCCGGCTCAGCGTTTCCGGCCCATCCATACCGGGCATCATCACATCCAGCAGAATCAGCTGGGGAGCGAATCGATCGATCTCTGCCAACCCCTGCGCCCCCGAGCTGCAGCTCAGCACGGTGAAACCACCCACAATCTCGAGCGCTACCCGGGTGATCTCCTGGATGGAGAGGTCATCTTCGATGTGCATGATTCTTTCCAGCTCAATCATTTTCGCTCATTTCCTGAGGCCGCAGCGCTGCGATCAAAACGTTATTTGAAAGCAGGTTATCTGCTTTTGGCTGCCCGGACCATATCCGAGCGCTACTGAAACTGAGTGCTGGCGGCGCTACCTACACCTCTCCCTGCGCCAGGTTGAATTGACACCAGAACGTTGAGCCCTTGTCCGGTTCTGATACAAAACCTATCTTGCCACCCATTCTCTCGGTCAAATCGCGGCTGATAGCCAGGCCCAAGCCGGTACCTTCGTGCTTGCGGGTACTGGTGGAGTCCACCTGCGAGAACTTTTCAAACAGGGTGTGATGAAAAGCCTCTGGAATGCCCTGGCCTGTATCGGTCACGCTGATCTTGACCTGCGTGCTCTGTCTGATCGCAGACAGCGTCACATTGCTCCCCGGATAGGAAAACTTGGCGGCATTGGATAAAAAATTGCTCAGTATCTGACCGAGCCGCTGGGCATCGATGACCATACTGACAGCGTCTATCTGCCCGGCGATCAACTGGACTTCGTATTGCTGCGCATAACTCTGATTGGCCTCCAGGGCTTGCTGCAGGATAGGCGCCAAGGGCTGCTCCAGCATATGCAGCTTCATTTTACCGGCGGCCAGTTTGTCCATATCCAGCAGGTCGTTGATCAGATGATTGAGACGCTGACTGTTGGTGTGGGCCATGGCCAGCAGCCCGGCCATTGCCGGAGGTATTGGCCCCAGGGCTCCACCGCTGATCAATCCCAAAGAACCTGAAATGGCCGTCAATGGTGTGCGCAGTTCATGGCTGACAGTGGAAACAAACTGGTTCTTCATCTGATCAATGCGATGCTGTTCTGTGGCATCCCAGATAAAGCCGCTGAGCCATAACAGGTTGCCGTCACTGTCATACTCGCCCCGCCCTTTTTCTTTCACCCATACATCGTGACCATCGGCGTGAAGCACGCGGTAGTTGAGCTCAAACATCTGCTGCTGAATGACGTGCTCGACGGCCTTATAGGTAAGATGCAGGTCCTCGGGGTGCACAATGCTGGCGTAGCTGCGCACGTTGCTCTCGATAAAGTCGCTTGCTGGATACCCGGTGATGTGGAGAATTTCTTCACTGAGGTAGGACATGGTCCATGCCTCGTCATTGCTGCAGCGATAGACTGCGCCAGGCAAATTGCTGACCATGGTGCGGAATCGTGTTTCACTCTTTTGGAGCGCCGTGGTCATCTCCACCTGGGTGGTGATATCGGTATGGGTGCCACTGACCCACAGCGGATTGCCTTGTTCGTCACGGCTGATCAACTGGCCGCGACTGTTAACCCAAACCCAATTGCCGTTCTTGTGACGCATGCGCGAATTACATTCGTAGTAATCCAAATCGCCAGCCAGATGGCGTGCGAACAGAGCTCTGGAAATGGCCATATCCTCAGGGTGGAACAGGTCTCGCCAGTGCTCACTGTGGAAGGGCCTCAGCTCTTCCTGGCGGTAGCCGATAATGGCGGCCCAACGGTCGTTGATCAGCGTCTCGCCGGTTTCAACATTCCATTCCCAGGTGCCCACGTTGGTTGCCTGAATAATGCTCGCAAGCCGAGTACGCTCGTGTTCAAGGGTGAGCTCCATTTGTTTGCGGGCAGTAATATCGGTGATGAAGCCATGCCAGATCACATCGCCATTTTCCAATCGCTCAGGTGAGGCCTTCGCGGACAGCCATAACTCGCCCATGCGTGGGTGTTGTACTCTGTATTCGTGACGCCACAGGCTCAGGTTGGCCGCAGATGCCTGAATGCTGGCCATCACCGATGGGCGGTCATCAGGATGGATGGCCTCGTGCACCGCTGCTGCACTCGTTCGCGCTTGCGCAGGGTTCACGCCATAGATATCGCGCAAGCCCTGACTACTATAGGGAAACCACGCCCGCCCATCCGCAGATAGCTGGTACTGATACACAACGCCGGGAAGCTGTTGCGCCAGCTTGTTGAAGCGCTCGAGCAACTGGTTGCGCTCCTGCTCCATAACCCAGCGGCCCAGCGAGCCACTTACCCAGCGGGACAGCAAGCGGATGAAATCCAGGTCCGGCTCTTCGAACGGTGTCTCGCGCGGTGTGGATGCGGAAAAATTCAAAGTGCCGTAGCGCTGGCCGCTGACGATCAATATCACACCCAGATAGCTCTCCAGGGCGAGATGCTGGTAGCAGGGGTGGCCTTTGAAGCGCGACTCGCCCATGAACTCGATCGGCAGTACGTCTTCCTGCTGCAGCGTTAGCGCGCAGTAAGTGGAGCCCAGATCGAAACGCTGACCTTCCTGTAATTGATCGCCTGGACTGTGCTGGGCCATCACCAGATAGTCGTCGCCGCTGATGTGGCTAATGATGCCCGTATCCATCTGCAGATAGGCACAGCCGAGCTCAAGCGCCTGTTTGAGACGGCTGATAGTGTCGAGATAGGGTAATGCCGCGATTTCGTTGAGCGCGCGCAAGGCCTGGCGCTGCTGCTCCATGCGGCGGCTAATGCTGCGCTGCTCGCTATCCCTACGCAGTGCATGCACCAATTGACCCAGGGTGCCAAGTAGCGGCGTTAGAAGCTCCACATCGCTCTGGGTGTAACCCTGCGCGCGATTGGCCAACCCGATCATGCCAACCAGATCGCGGCCGAACAGAATGGGCAGGCCAATGAACGACTGCAGGTCCGGGTGCCCGGGTGGCAGCCCGCCACGCTTGGGGTCATTGACGGGATCATTGCTGATATAGGCTTTGCCTTGCTGCAATACTTGCCCAAACAGGGTGTCGAGGTTGCTGAAAACCATGCCCTGCTCAAGTCTTTGCTGATAGAGCTCGGTGCTGGTGCGATCCCAGGTGATGTCGCTGATCGCATAGGTCTGCAGATAGGGTTTGGACTGTTTGTCGTACACGACCTGACCGACAAAACCAAATTGGCTATCGGTCAACGCGATGATGCGTTCGAGCAATTGATCAAAGCTTTTATTCAATTGGTCGGCCTTGATATAGGCAGACTGTGCGTGAGAAATAATGCTCAGCAACTGTCGATTGTATTCGTGCTTGTGAATCTCTTCCATCAAACGCAGTTGATGGGTTTTTTCGCGATGGCGCACGCTGGCGCGGCTGGCCAGCATGAGCACGGACAGGATGGTCAATGCAGCGAGGAACGCCAGCAGCCAGGTGATGGCTGCTTGTTGGGTCTCGGATTCATGCAGTTGCCATTGCGCGGTCACATCGCGCCATACCAGAATCATGGCGACGGGGTCGCGGGTGACGCGGTCACTGAAATCCTTGACCGGAATGCGCGTCATCAAAAAATGCTGCTGGCCGATATCTACCGTCTGGGTCAGCTCACTCAGAGTCAGTTCAGGGATGTTGTCGGACTCTAGCCAAACGCGTATTTCAGGCCGTGAATATTTTGCCAGCCACCATTTGCTGCCCTGTGTGGTAACGGGTATCGGCTCCGGGGCTTGGCCAAGGGGTTCGTTCAATAGGGCAGGGTTCACCAACAGCGCCAGGCCAGACTGCAGCTCGGCGTCCAGTTGTTGCAATGCAGGCAAAGCGCCAAAAGCCACTTCAAGGGAGCCCACAACCGGGCTGTTATCGGCAGCCGAAGCGCGGATTGGAACGATGCCGCGCATGCCTGAGCCATATCGGCTGGTTTCCATCCCGCTCAGTGCATTGCCGCTGCGCTGTACCTGAGCGACCATTGGGCGATTTTCACCTAGCTCGTCGCCCCAGACATCAGGTTGGTGCATGCGCAACAGGCTTACAGGCCCGGAGGGCAGGCTCAAATGGACCTGTAGTTGGGCGACGCCAGCCTCCTGCAATGCCTGCCACGCGCTGGAGAGGTCTGCCATGAGCTGGCCACGCAGGGCATCCACGCCCTCGCTCTGCAGTCCATCACGCTGCGCCAGAAGCGCAATCCTGCGAACCAGCCTAAGGTTGTCGGGATCTTCCACCAACCCTCGTGCAGCCATCAGTGCCTGACGGCGCAGGGCCTGGCGTGATTGCTCCACGGCCAGCCTTTGCGAGGTAGCTTGGCTGGAAAGCTGCTGTTGCCAGAGCTCGTCACGTTTGCTGATGTCCAACCAGCCCAGATAAACGAAAAATACTCCCAGCAACAATCCACCAGCCAGATGCAGTAAGCGTTCATTGCGAGGGAAAAATCGGGAGGCCATGCGCGCATCCGTAGGTGGCTGAAGTTTTACAATAGTGTCAAACGATCAAGCCCGCCATCGTCTGCCGGCAATACGCGCACAGGAATCCGGTTAAAGACTGTTGCTCAGATGCCCACCATCCACATTGATCACCGTGCCGGTCATGAAGGCGCCGGCTTCGCTGGCCAATAGCAACAGCGGCCCGCTAAGCTCTTCCAACTGACCGAGGCGGCGCATGGGGACCTTTTCCTTGATGTACTGCTGGCCCTTTTCTGACTCGAAATAGTCGTTGTTCATCTCTGTACGGAAGTAGCCCGGGGCGATCGCGTTGACGCGGATCTTGTCTCGCGCCAGCTCAATGGCCATCGCCTTGGTCAGTTGCACTACGCCTGCCTTGGCTACGGCGTAATGGCTCAGCCCCTGGCCCACACGCAAACCAAGGATCGAGGCGATATTGACGATGCTGCCACCCTGCCCGGACTTGGCCATGGCCACCGACGCGCGATGGGCGACGCGCCAGGCACCGTCCAGGTTGGTATCGAGCATGCTGCGCCAGTTGCCTTCGGTCATCTTCAGAAAGGGTACGCCTTCACCGATGCCGGCGTTGTTGATCAGGACGTCTACCGTCCCGAACTGCGCTTCGGCTTCCAGGAAACCGGCATCGACGCTATCGGCATCGGTCACATCCATGGTCACGGCGAGCGCTTCGTAACCCTGATCCTGCAGGTCCTTGACCAGCCGGGCCAGGCGCTCCGCACGGCGCGCTGCGACCACCACACGGGCGCCAGCGGCGGCCAGTACGCGGGCAAAATGTTCGCCCAGGCCGCTGGAGGCACCGGTAATCAGGGCGGTCTTGCCGGTTAGATCAAAGCGCTGTTCATTCATTGTTTGGGTCCTCTGTTTACGGGCATTGTCAGTGAGTCAGGTGGTCAGTATCCGGCAGCGGCAGCGCAGGCTCCAGCATATTGCGCGAGCGTGACAGGTCTTGATCAATCGGCAGTCGAATGCTGACCCGCAGGCCGCCGAGAACGCTGTCATCCAGCTCAATGTGCCCCTGGTGGCGCTCGACAACGCGCTGCACTATGGATAAGCCCAGCCCGGCCCCCGGAAGATCGCCGCAGGTATAAAAACGTTCCAGCAGCCGCTCGCGTTCTGCTGCGGGCACGCCCGCGCCGCTGTCTTCTATACAGAGTAACAAAGTCGGCGCTGGGCTTTGCTCCAGCACCAGGCGTAGCTGAATAGTGCCGCCCTCCGGGCAGTGCTGGATGGCATTGCCGACCAGGTTCTGCAAGAGCATGCCCAGGCTGCCGGGTTCCATATGTAGGACAGCCGGCAGACTTTCGTCGGCGTCAAACAACAGCTCCTGATGCTTGCGCAATACCAGTGGCAGCAACTGGGCCAGCTCGCTGCGGCAGCTCTGTTGTAAATGCACCGGCACTCTGTCGCGCTGCTGTTCATCGGCCAGCCGCGCCATGGTCAGCATCTGGCTGACCAGTCGGGTCGCGCGCTCAACCCCGGCATGCAGGTGGCTCAGCGCCGCGTCACGTTCAAGCGGGTCGGTTGCCGTACGGGCGTTATCGGCGTGTATCTGCAGTATCGCCAGCGGCGTGCGCAGCTCATGTGCGGCATCGGCAATAAAGCGTTGCTCGCGGGCAAACAGCAGGCCCAACTGATCCAGCATGCGATTCAGCGCCGCCTGCATGGGCTCCAGCTCCAGGGGCAGATCGCTGATCAGCAGCGGTTGCAGGCTATTTGGGTCGCGCTGGCGAATGTGCCGCGCCATGCGCTCCAGCGGCTTGAGGCCAGAGCCGATGGCCAGCCAGACCAACAGCAGCATCAGCGGAATACCGACCAGATCGGGAATCAGTGTGGAGCGCACTATCTTACCCACCAGCTCGCCACGCACGTCCGCGCGCTCGCCGACCCAGATCGCCAACTGCTGCTGGGGGTCCATCAGCACATAGCGCCGCCATTGCTGTTCGCCCTGCCCCAGATTGTCGAAGCCGGGTTGCCAGTTGTCTTCATCCATGACCGGCACGCTGAACGAGCGCGCGATGATCTGGCCCTCGGCGTCGCGTACCTGATAGGCCAGCTTGCTTTCATAGCGATGGCCCAGGGTGGGCTGCTGCTCGGCCGACTCGATCAGTGCCTGGGCCAATTGCTGATGGTCGATCTGCGCCTGCGGCAACCGCAGCAGGCCTTGCAGCACCCGCGCGCTCTGGCCTAACTGCGCGTCGAACAGCTCTTCGATCTCATGTGTGGCGTCGCGGTAGCTGACGGCGCTGAGAATCAATGACCCTACCAGCAACAGGCCCAGTACGCGCAGCAGGATCCGCCGGCGGATGGAGTTCATGCCTGGCGCTCGATCATATAGCCGACGCCGCGCAGGGTGCGGATCAGTTCAGGAAAGAGTTTGCGTCGCAGGTGATGGATGTGGACTTCCAGGGTATTGCTGTCGACCTCCTCATTCCAGCCATAGAGCACTTGCTCAAGACGGTCGCGGGTCAATACCCGGTCGGGTTGGGCGATCAGCTCGTGCAGCAATACGAATTCCTTGCGCGACAGGCTGACCACCTTGCCCTCCAGTGTCACCTGCTGGTTCTGCGGATCCACTGTCACGCCACGCAGGTTGATCAGCGGCTCGGCGCGGCCGTTGCTGCGCCTGAGAAGTGCGCGCAGCCGGGCCTTGAGTTCGGCACTGTCAAAGGGCTTGGTCAGGTAATCATCCGCGCCAGCATCGAGCCCGGCTATGCGGTCATGCACGCCATCGCGGGCGGTGAGGATCAGCACCGGGACGCTATGGTGGCGGTCGCGCAGGGCCTTGAGCACTTGCAGACCGTCCATGCGCGGCAGGCCCAGATCCAGAATCGCCAGGTCGAAGGGTTCGCTGCTCAGGGCATGCAGCGCGCTGGCCCCGTCCTGCAACCAGTCGAGCGTATAGCCCTCGGCTTTGAGTGCGGTCATTATGCCCTCGCCGAGGGATTTGTCGTCTTCAACCAGTAGCAGTCGCATGGGCGTTACTCAGAGTGTATTCAGCAGCTCGCGGATTTCCTGCTGCCGGCCTTTATCGGCCAGCTCGCGCCCGGGTCGCGGCGGCGCTGCCTGAGCCTTGAGCAACGCCGTTCTGGCTTCAGCATAGCGCTTTTGCCCTATCAGGTAATCTGCCCAGAAATAGTTACTGTCGATCCCGTCAGGGTTGAGTGTCAGCGCCTTCTGCAGCAGCTCGCCCGCTTTGGCTTCGTCGCCGAAGCCGATTGGCCAGCCCGGCACCTGGTAGTAAAGCGCGCCCAGGCTGGTGTAAGCCGAGCCCTGCAAGGCATCGGGTTCAAGCGCCAGGGCCTGCTCCAGTTCAGCCCTGGCTTCCTTGACCTTGCCCAGCGCCCCGAGGCCGCCCTCGGCGCCCGCCCAACTGCTGAGAATGATGCCTTGCCAGATATGCGCGGCGGCGCTGTCCGGGTTGGCGTCCGTCAACTGGCGTGCTTCGTCTGCCAGCAGGGCGTAAGCCTTGGCTTGCTGTTTGAGCGGCAGTTCATAATGGATCTGTGCCCAGCGTTGTTGCAGGGCACTGACGTCAGCCGCGCTGGCCGCCAGACTCAAGCCCCAGAAGGCCGCAGTCAGGGCCAGTTGTTTGAGCATGTTCATGGTTTTTGCTCCATAGGTGTGCCACTCACGGGAGCAGTGGCGAAATGCTGGATGGTTGGCAGTTGGCGGCGCAGGGCCTTGTCCAACAGGGAGGGCAACAGGTTGTTGAGGCGCACAAAGAGTTGTTCGGGCCAGCCGAGATGCACTTCTCGCAGGTCTTTTTCTAGCGCCTTGATCAGTTGCGCCGCGACCCGCTCAGGGCGGTCCATGGCGACCTGCAAAGCGCTGTTCATGGCGTGAACCTGGGCGCTGTTCATCTCGGTGTCGGTGGCTCTGGGCGCGAGGTAGAGCACCCCGACACGGGTATCGGCCAGCTCGCGGCGCAGGGCCTGGGAAAAGCCGCGCAGGGCGAACTTGCTCGCACAATAGGCGCTGAAGCCGGCGTAGCCGATCGAGCCGAAGGTCGAACCGATATTCACCACGCAGGCCTGTGGTGCGGCCTTGAGCAGGGGTAACAGGGCGCGGGTCAGCTGCAGATTGGCGGTCAGGTTGATATCGATCAGGTCGGCTATGGCGTCGTCGTTCATCGATTCAAACAGCCCGAAGTGGTTGACGCCTGCCGCATTGATCAGCAGGTTGAAGCCGCTCATCTGCCGTGCAGCGCTCACCACTCTGGCGCGATCCTCGGCCAGCCGCAGGTCGGCCTGCAAGCTGGTCACCTGGACACCAAAGCGTTGTTCAAGCGCCTGCAATGGGCCTGACTGACGGCCCACCAGCAGAACGCGTGCGCCGGATTGGCATAGCGCGGCCACCATCGCCTGGCCCATGCCGCCGGTGGCACCGGTCAGCACCACGACACTATCCTGCAAGCGCATGGGGCACCTCCACCGAGCCCGGCAGGCTGCGGAACATGTCGGCGTACAGGCGGTAGATAACCTTGGCGGTATGGATTACCGCTTCCTGGTCGGCTGGGTCTTCCAGGCGGTTGACCAGTTGCTCGAAGAACTTCATGTGTTCCTGATCCAGCGCGCCGTGCGAGGTCAGGTAACTGAACGCCTTGTTCGGCAGGCCGAGGCCCTTTTGCAGGCTGCCCGCTGCCTGGCTCGCCAGCGCGATGCTGGTGCCTTCGAGCACGAATACCATGCCCAGCATGGACACAGGGTTGAGCCGGTTGATACGGTCATACATGGTGCTGATCATCAGCTCCGTAGGCAGAGCCGGCTGGCCGTGGCGTATCGCTTCAGCGTCGGCCCCGCAGGCGCGCAGGTCGTTGAGGATCCATTCCTGATGGCCAAGTTCTTCCTCGATGTACTCGGCCATGGCGTTGCGAATCCATTCCTGCCGCGCGGTCAGTCGGGCGCCGCAGGCCATCAGCAAAGGCACGGTATGGCTGACATGATGAAATGCCTGGGTCAGGAAGGCGATATAACTATGACGCTGTACTTGCCCGCTCAAAGCCGCCTGAATCAGCGGTGAGGTGAACAGGTAGTCGCGCTCGGTCTGGGTGCTGGTGTGCAAACGCTCGAAAAAGCTCATACGCTCAACTCCTCGGATAGCAAGCCCTGCAACGCGGGGCGGTAGTGTTCAAAAAGGGTGTCGCGGCGCAGTCGACCATTGGCGGTCAGCAGGCCGTTGGCAGCGGTAAAGGGCTGATGGACAACCAGCCAGTGGTGAACCCGGGCGTAATGCGGCAGGCCGTTATTGACGCGGGCCACGGCCGCTTCAATTTCGGTCTGGGTGATGTTCGCGTGGCGCGGTACCAGCAGCGCCAGGTTGCTGGGCAGGGCTTCGCCGTGCACAAACGCCTGGGCAATCGCCGGCTCGCCAGTCAGTTCAGCCTCGATCCACTCCGGATTCACGTTGCGCCCAAAGGCGGTAATGAACTGGTTCTTCTTGCGCCCCAGAATGGTCAGAAAGCCATCGTCCAGACGGCCGATATCGCCGGTCGGCCAGGGTGAGGGTGCGGGCTCCGGATTACCCAGGTAGCCCAGAGGACCATTGCCATGCACCAGCACTTCGCCATCGCCGGCGAGGCTGATCCGCACATGCGGCAGGGCTCTGCCGGCGGTTCCGGGGCGACGTTGTTGCGGGCGATTGAGACTGACGACTGACGCGCATTCAGAGAGCCCGTAGCCCTCGAATACGGGCCAGCGCAGGTGTGCGGCCTGATCGAGCAGTGCAGGGGCAACCCGCCCACCGCCGACCGCGATAAAGCGCAAACTGGTTGGCACGTGCAGCCCTGCAGTTGCCGCCTGCAACAGCCCCTGCAGCAGTTGTGGCACCAGGATCAGGCTGTGTGGCTGGCTGTTGTGCAAGGTCTGGATCAGCTTGGGCATATCCAGTGTGTTGTTGCGCACACCGCTGTATTCCGGCAGGCACACCCGTGCGCCGGCGAGCAGCGCGGCATAGACACCAATATTGTCCAGCAACACCCCCAGCGGCAGCAGCACCAGGTGCCGCTCCGGGCTCACGTCGGCGCACGCTGTCTGCACACTCTGGGCGACGGCCATCATCGCGTTTGCTGACAGGCAAACCCCTTTCGGCTGCCCGGTGGTGCCCGAGGTAAAAGTTATCTTGCAGGTGCCTTCGGGTACCCGTGTACTGGCGTCGGGGTGGGCAGAGATCAGGCGTTGCCAGCCCAGACGCGTGTGGCTATAACCCATGTCCTCAGCCTGCACAGCGCCTGGCAAGGTGCCGATAATGGTATCGATATCGGCGCTGTCGAGCAGGTGGCGCACCTGGCCAGCACTGAAGAACGGCGGCACGGGCACACATATCAGCCCGCTGTGCAGCAGGGCTAGATCCCAGAGTACCCAGTCATTGCCGTTTTCAAGAGCCAGCGCCACCCGCTTGCAGCCACCGTCGAGCAGTTGCTGGCTGCGAGCCGCTATCTGGCCAGTCAACTCGCCATAGGCCACGCTGGCGTAGTCATCGATAAGCGCCGGTACATTTGCTTTGCTTTGCGCATGGCCAGCCAAGGTCTGCCAGAATGATTCAAGCGCTGACATGGGGATACTCCGGTTGTGATGGATAAAGAGGTTGGTAGCCCAGCCGCTGAAACACCTGCCGCTGGTGCAACTGGGCCAGACCCTCGGTAATGTAGCCAGCCATCACGCGCGGGCGGGTGGCGTAATAGCTGCCCCACTCCGCCTGCTGTTCACCCAGCCGTGCTGGATCGGCCACGCCCAGATCGACCGGGCTCAATGCCAGACGTTGAAAGCTGTTGAGCAGCATGGCGGTGCCGGTAAACACCACCCAGGTAAAGCCCTGGGCTGCAAGGTAGTGGGTCAGCGCAATGATCAGCACCCGCGCCGCGCCTGGTGCCAACGCCGCCAGGTTGCCGACCTCGACCATCCCCTCGCGCTGCAACGGCATGCCAGTGCGCAGCTGAATCTGCCGGCAAGCGGGCATATCCAGATACTGCTCCAGAAATAGCGGCTCAGCGTCAGCGGGGCGCAGGCCGACTACCGCTTGCAGCACGCCGTTCTGACGGGCGCCAAGCAGTTGCGGCATGTAGTGGCTGACCTGGGCGCCGTAGGTGTCAGCAAAACGCTGATGCACGAAGGCTTCCAGCGAGGCGCGCCGGGGATCGTCAGAATGTTGATTGCCAACCAGCTCCAATACGTATTGATTGGCGAAGGTGGCCAGCGGGGCTGCTGCGGTAACGAGCGATTGGGACATGGGCTTCTCTCCAGTAATGGAGCGAAGAATGCGGGGCTAAACTTAAGATTCGCTTAAGCGTCAAAAAGCTTTTAATGCCAATGTTTGGCGCAATTGAGCACAGCCGTTCAGGAAGGCATACAATTGCCGGCCAGCATCCCCCTTCCCGATCTGTGCACAAAGGAGATCAAGGCATGACAATCGACTGGGCCAGTTTCACCCCGTGGTCGGCGCTGATCGGCGGCATCATGATCGGCCTGTCGGCCGCCCTGCTGGTGGTCTTCAATGGCCGCATTGCCGGCATCAGTGGCATGCTTGGTGGACTGCTGAGCCCACGCCAGTCGGGTAACGGCGAACGCTTGCTGTTCGTGCTCGGTATGCTGCTCGCGCCGCTGCTGTATTGGCTGGTGCACAGCCGCCCGACGATTGTTATTGAAGCAGGGCCGGTGGCGTTGATCCTGGCCGGCTTGCTGGTCGGTTTCGGCTCACGGATGGGTTCGGGTTGCACTAGCGGGCATGGGGTTTGTGGCTTGGCGCGGCTGTCGCCACGGGGGTTGGTCGCTACCCTGTCGTTTATGGGTGCCGGCTTCGTGAGCGTGTTTCTGCTACGCCATCTGTGGGGAGGTTGACGCATGCGCAAACTGATTGCCTTCGCCAGTGGCTTGCTGTTCGGTGTTGGGCTGATTATTGCGGGCATGGCCAACCCGGCCAAGGTACTGGCCTTTCTCGATCTGTTTGGTGCCTGGGATCCGTCGCTGGCGCTGGTCATGGCCGGTGCCATTGGTGCGGCCTTTGTGCCGATGCAATGGGCGCAGCGTGCACAGCGCTCCCTCAGTGGCGAGCCAATGAACTTGCCTGACACCCGTCGGATTGATCGGCGGCTGGTGCTCGGAGCGGTGATTTTCGGTGCTGGCTGGGGGGTGGCTGGCTTCTGTCCGGGGCCGGCATTGGTGGCGCTGGGTGCCGGGATGCCGCAAGCGTTGCTCTTCGTTGTCGCGATGCTTGCAGGTATGCTGTTGTTCAAACTCTATGACCGACTGGCGACAGCCTGATGCTGGAAAATCGACGTCTGCAACCCCCCGGCGGTACCGGCATCCTGGCGTGGGCTCGGCATTATCGGCGCGCCTGGTTAAGTGGTGACCTGACTGCTGGCCTGGTGGTCAGCGTGATGATCATTCCGCAGAGCATGGCCTATGCGATGCTCGCTGGCCTGCCGGTGCAGATTGGGCTGTACGCAAGCCTGCTACCGCTGATTGGTTACGCCATATTCGGCAGCAGTATGAGCCTGTCTGTGGGCCCGGTGGCCGTCACCGGTCTGATGACCGCGACCCTGCTCGCACCCATGGCTGCCATCGGCAGTGAAGCCTACTTGCAACTGGCCATCTGGTTGGCCTTGCTTTCGGGCGTGATGCTCTTTGTGTTCGGGCTGCTGCGCCTGGGTTTTCTTGCCAACTTTCTTAGCCATCCGGTGATCAGCGGCTTTATCAGCGGCGCAGCCATCCTGATTGTGCTGAGCCAGTTACCGCACCTGCTCGGCATACCGCGTTTGCCTGCCAGCCCGATGCAATTGCTGGACAACTGGCAGATGATCAACAGCCTGGTGCTGGGCTTCGGCCTGATCTGCCTGTTACTGCTGCTGTATGCCCGCAGCCTGTTGGCGGGTCATCTCAAACGCTTGGGTGTGAAGCAGGCGCTGGCAACCTTGCTCGCGCGGCTGGCGCCCATCGTGGTGGTGGGCCTGGCGATGGCGGTCACCGTCTTCGGCGGGTTGGCCGAACGCGGTGTGCCGGTGGTGGGCAGCTTGCCATTGGGGCTGCCATCGCTGTATTGGGTAACGCCTGACCTGAGTAATCTGCGCTCGTTGCTGCTGCCGGCCGCGCTGATCAGTCTGGTCAGCTTTGTCGAAAGCGTGTCCATCGCTCAATCGCTGGCCCGGCACAAACGCCAGAGCATTGATGCCAACCAGGAGCTGCTGGCCCTCGGCGCGGCCAACCTGGGGTCGGGCATTACCGGCGGCTTCGCAGTGTGCGGGGGTTTTTCCCGTTCGGTGGTCAACGTCGAAGCGGGTGCCAATACGCCGCTGGCGGGCATTGTCGCCGCCCTGATCATTGCGCTGATTCTGGTGACTATTGCGCCGATTTTTGCGCATTTGCCGCTCGTGGTGTTGGCGGTGATCATTCTGGTAGCGGTCACCCCACTGATAGATCTGGCCAGCCTCAAGCGCGCCTGGCGTTATGACAAGTCGGAAGGTCTGACGCTGTTCTGCACCGCCGCTGGCGTCTTGGTTCTGGGGATCGAGGGCGGCATTGTGCTGGGTATCTGCTTGTCGATCGCCGCGCAGTTGTGGCGCGGCAGTCGTCCGCATGTGGCGGTGGTGGGCCGGGTACCGGGCACCCAGTATTTCCGCAATACCAAGCGCCATCTGGTGGAAACGGCGCCGCACACGCTGGCCCTGCGCATTGACGAGAACATCTTCTTCGCCAATACCAAGGCCATCGAGTTTTCCATTCAGAAGGCGCTGCGCGATTACCCGGATACCCGCGAAGTACTGCTGATTCTGTCAGCGGTCAACCATATCGATGGCACCGGTCTGGACATGCTCAGTGAGCTGACCGAGGGCCTGCTTGAGCGTGACGTTCATGTGCATCTGGCCGAGGTAAAGGGCCCGCTGATGGATCGCCTGCAGAGCACAGACTGGCTGGAACAGCAGGTACGCGAGGTGTTCCCCAGTACGCATATTGCCTTTAATACCCTGGGTAGCCTGAAGCGGCCCGGCGCCTTGCCTGAGCAGGCTTAACCCTTGTAAGCGCTGCTTGCTCAGATGCCTGTTGTGCCAGGGTCCAGCGTTACCGACTTCATGATCGCGTGGCAGGGGCTGCCGCGCTCCAGCTGCAGGGCATTCAATGAGCGCCGGGTAATCCGCGCCAGCAGTACCTGCTCGCCTACCTGGATCGACAGCATCGCGTGCGGCCCCTGATCCAGCGTGATATCGCGGATGTGGCCGTGCAGCACATTGATCGCCGACAAACCCTCCGGCCGCCCCTTTGACAGCATCACATCCTGTGCCTGGATACGCACGCGCACTGCGCTGCCCGGCGCTGCCTGAATACGCGGTAGAAACAGCGCGCCGGCGCCGGTTTCCAGCTCACTCAGACCATCCTCATGATGCGCCGTTACGCGGGCCTGAAGTAGCGCGCCTGCTCCGGGCATTGTCAGCGCGGACTGTGGATCGGCGAGAACCTCCGCTGCCGGGCCTGCATGAGTTATACGCCCCTGCTCCACGCAGATGATGCTGGTAGCCAGGCGCGCCACTTCGTTAAGCGAATGGCTGACATACAGAATGGGTAACCGGGCCTGATCGCGCAGGCGTTCGAAATACGGCAGGATTTCATCCTTGCGCGCCTGATCCAGTGCGGCAAGTGGCTCGTCGGCGAGAATCAGGCTCGGTTGCGAGAGCAGCGCCCGGCCAATCGCCACGCGCTGCTTCTCGCCACCGGACAGCGCGCCGGGGCGACGCTTGAGCAGATCGCCGATGCCGAGCATGGCCACTACGGCCTCCAGACCATCTTGATCATCCGGTGCCGGTCGGGCGCGCTGACCGTACAGCAGGTTCTGCCGCACGCTCATATGCGGGAACAGCCGGCCCTCCTGAAACACATAACCCAGCCCGCGCTGGTGGGCCGGCAAACAGATATTCTGCGCGGTATCCAACAGCACGCGGTCATCCAGCACAATGCGCCCCTGTGTCGGGCGCAACAGCCCGGCCAGCGCATTGACGATGCTGGTCTTGCCAGAGCCCGAGGGGCCGAAAAGCACCGTCAGGCCCGGAGGAACCTGGAAGTCCACATCTAGCTGAAAATCCGGAAAGTCGTGCCGAATGGCAACAGTCAGTGTCATTGGCCGGCGATCCTCTTGGCGACGCGCTGGGCAATCAGCTCAGAGAGTAGCAGTGCGGCCATCGCAATCACTACCGACACGATCACCAGCCGACCGGCAGTGGACTCGCCACCGGGCACCTGCAAAAAGGCATAGATCGCAGACGGAATAGTCTGGGTCTGGCCGGGGATGTTGGAGACGAAGGTGATGGTCGCGCCAAACTCGCCCATCGCCTTGGCGAAAGCCAGAATGGATCCGGCGATAATGCCGGGCATGATCAGCGGCAGGGTAATGCTGACAAATACCCGATAGCGGCCTGCACCCAAGGTACTGGCAGCCTGCTCCAGCTTCGGGTCTACCGCTTCAATGGCCAGGCGCATGGCTCGCACCATCAGTGGAAAGGCCATGATGGCCGCCGCCAGCGCGGCACCGGTCCAGTTGAAGGCGAACACAATGCCAAAGGTGTTTTCCAGAAAAGCGCCGACTGGCCCGCGCCTGCCGAAAGTGGCCAACAACAGGTAACCGGTGACCACTGGCGGCAGAATCAGCGGTAGATGCACCACGCCGTTGAGCAGCCACTTGCCCGGGAACTGCCAGCGCGCCAGGGCATAGGCCACAAACAGACCCAGCGGCAGACTGGCCAGCGTCGCCCAGAAGGACACGCGCAAGGACAGCGCGACGGCCTGCCACTCGGCCGGGCCTAGCCAGTTGGCCCAGTCCGCAATCAATCCAGCACCTTGAAGCCATCGGCGGCAAACAACGCGCGCGCCCTGTCCCCGCTCAGGTACTCAAGAAAATCGGCAGCGACCGGGCTGCGGCTGCCGTTCAGAATGGCGACGGGATAGACAATAGGCGCATGGCTGTCCTCGGCAAAGGTCGCAGCGATACTCACCTTCGGTTCGGCCCTGGCATCTGTCGCGTAGACGATGCCATAAGGCGTCTCACCCGAGGCAACCAGTTTCAGCGTCGAGCGCACATTGTCGGACTGGGCGACATGCGCCTCAACGTCGGCCCACAGGCCCAGCGATGTCAGCGCAGCCTTACCGTAAATGCCCGCAGGCACCGCGTCGACCATCGCCATACCGAGCCGCTCGCCTTGCAATAGGCTGACCAGGTCAACGCCCGGCTCTAGCACAACCCGCCGGCTGGCGCTGCCGTGGGCAATCAGCACCAGACGATTGCCGAGCAGGTCGCGGCGGCTACCCGGGCGTAGTTCGCCGGCTGTTTCCAGTGCGTCCATCCACTCGCCGCTGGCGGAAATAAATACATCCGCCGGTGCGCCCTGCTGGATTTGCCGCGCCAGGGCAGAACTGCCCGCGTAGGACGCCACCGCCCTGTTGCCGGTGTCTGCTTCCCAGGCGCTAAAGACTTTTTGCAGAGTGTCGCCCAGGCTCGCCGCCGCAAACACCAGCAGATCCTGCGCGGATGCCTGAATTGGCAGCCCAAGGATAATGGCGAACAGCAGTCCCAAAGCGGGTCGGCGTGATCTGCGCAGCGGGCACTGTAACAATCGGTCAAGGGCGGTCGAAGAGCTCACGGGCGAGTCCTGGGGCGGGTTAGCAGCAACATATCAATCACACAGGGCCCCGGCAAGGACTCACCCCAGCCAACTGCCGCTCGCCAGCCAGACCACCAAAGCGGCTATTGCGATGGCAATCAGCAGCGCGAGCACACCGCCGCCGCGCGCTTCCTGGGCGTGAGTACTTGCCGTGTGTTTGTGGCCATGAATCATCGGGCCCAGCAAATGCTGACCGCGTAGCCGGTAAACCCCAATCGCCAGCACATGCAGTGCCAGCAGAATATAGATCAGCTCTTCATTCCAGCGATGCCAGAACGACAGTTCACTGCTCAGCGCACGCGGCACCAGGTTGGCCAGCGGCCCGCTGAAGGCAATGTCGTCGCTGGCCACCAGCCCGCTGAGGGCCTGAAAGGTAAACAACCCGATCAGCGCAAACACCGAAAGCGCCGCCAGCGGATTATGCCCAAGGCCCTGCCAGCGACCTGTGAAGTAGGCTCTGAGTTTGCCGGGGGTGGGTACAAACTGGCCGAAGCGCGCATAAGTGGGGCCGATCAGGCCCCAGACCAACCGGAAGCTCAGCAGCCCCAGCACCGCCAGGCCGCTACGCGCATGCCAGAGCATCCAGTCACCGCCCAACTGCACCGTAATCAATGCGCCTACTACTGCGGCCGTCAGCAGCCAGTGAAACACACGTAACGGAAGATCCCAGACCAGCACCCGCATCGACAATACCCCTTGGCAATAGCCGCCAAGGCTAACCGCAGGCCAGAGCCCGCGGCAAGGCGATTAGAGCTGGCGCGCCAACTTGTCGCGCAGCAGCTCCGGATTGTTGCCCGCAGCCTTGTCCAGGTCCGCCAGTTCTTCCGGCACATACCAGTGCAAGGTTTCGGACTGGTAGGCCTGCCACACCACCTTGGCCACCTCGATAGCTTCAATAACGCGGAACGCGCCTTTGTCCGATGCGGCGGCCAGCAGCGCATCGTCTGGCATGCCGGTACGAATCAGCCCCGGCAATACATCCGCCACGCGAATGTCATGCCGGCGAAACTCGTTGGACAGCGCCTCGGTCAGCCCCTTGACCGCATGCTTGGTCGCGGAATACACCGCAATCAACGGCATACCCATGGTCGCCGAGGACGACGAGGTGGTGAAACACAGCGCATTGGGCGTGGCCTTGAGCAGCGGCAGCGCGGTGTGAATACCGTTCAGCACCCCGACAAAATTCACCTGCACGATGCGCATCTGTTCATCAAAAGGGATCTCGTCAAAGAACCCGCGCATGGCAATGCCGGCGTTATTGAACAGAATATCCATGCGCCCGCCCGTGGCCTCGTCAAAGGCATTCACCGCCCGTTCATAGGCGGCCTTGTCGCTCACATCCAATTGCCCGATCAGGCAGTTTTCCGCGCCCAGTTCAGCCTGCAATGCCTCCAGCCCAGCCTGGTTCACATCAAAAGCGCCGATAAACCAGCCCTGCTGATGAAACAGCCGCGCCGTTTCCCGGCCCATGCCGGACGCGGCACCAGTGATAAAGATCGATTGACGAGCGGCTGCGAGTGACATGTCGGGCTCCTTGATGGGACTGATGGGTGGCGAATGAAAATAACGTTATCACCCGGCGCCCGGCTTGGGAGCCAAGAGGTAGTTGGATTGATTGCGCGACAGTTGCTTTGGTGATGGATGGGAGATGCGTGGGATTGATGGTCTCGGCGCAAGAATGTGTCAGAGGTCTCAGTTTTGGTCAGCGCAATTGCCCCATTAACTGTGCTCCGTATGATGGTGCACTTCATCATTCATGCTCGCTGAAAACATGTATTGGGTACAGGGAGGTTTGCATAAAATGCTTAGCATAGGGATCGGCTCTATGACGTCGACAGGCGGCGTAGTCATCGAAGGTAATGCTGGATTGGAATTTGACGGTTTGGTCGCGAGTTCCGTGGGCCACAAGGCAACCTGCCCGGCATGCAAACAAGGCGTAGGCAAAATTGTTGCGGTAGGCGGGCGTACCACGTTCTTGCCGGCCGGTCCTGCTGCCAGAGCGGGCGATTATGTCGCCTGTGGTTGCCCTGCGGGCTCTAACACGCTACTTGCGCAAGGCACGATAGACGTGGGGGCTCAGTTGCGTAACGGTGTTGGCAGCATTAATTCAAGTTTGGCGGAGTTTACAGAGCGTTCCTTGTCGATGCTTTCTGTTAGCGCCGACGAGGCTACTGCCGAAGGCCCGCTCAGCAACTTCATGGAAATGGAAGCCGGTGACATTTTGTCATCCAGTGTGGACAGCCCCGAAACCTTGAATCGTCGAGAAACGCCGCTCAGTTATCAATTGGAGTCTCCCGAGTTTAATCTGCGACAAGTCGCATTTTTACCTGCGGAAGGCGTCGGCGTAAACGGCACATTCTTCATCAAAGGCGCATTGAGTTTGAATGGACGGGAGCTATTTGTTTCGGCAATGGGGTTCACCGCAGCAAATCACATGGGTACCGTACATTTCCAAGCTGCCGCACAGGTGTTGGTAGATGGGCGCCAAATTTTATCGGTTCCATTAGTGATGGATAGAAATGAGGCCGGGCTCTGGCCGAATGACCAATACGCGCCTATAGGGTCTACCTTTCTCACATTACCGCCTCCTGAGCTTGGTAGCGCGGTTCACATCGTCGTTAGCGGTGGCTACATTTACAGTGTTCCAGAAGGAAGAGCAGTACCTATACCTCCTACCGGTGCGGTGACGATTCCACTGCTCATAGTGAAAACCAAATGAAAAACTTACTCATTCCTTTCTTCTTCTGCCTTGTCGGTACTGGTTGCACGGTGGAGCAGGACAACGAGAAGGGCAACAGCGAAAGGGTTCCTTCAGCGCAAAACGAAACTTCACCCGATAAAGTCCGCGAAGCCTCTGAGCTGATGTCTCAAGTTAATGTTCATATTCAGAATCAGCAATACCTACAAGCGCTTACTGATGCTGAAGCAGCTTTAGCACTAGCTCCCGATCACGCCGAGAATCGCTTTTTATATTGCATGCTCCGAGAGCGTGCGGATGAGTCTTTTTCGCGCTCAAAGGATTGCTATGCACAGGTGGTCAAATTGCTATCTCCAAACGGCGACACCCCGTGCGAAGCCAATCTTAACTGCGTAGTGGCTGACTTGATGGCGGAAGGTGACCATGCGTCGGAGCGCAAGGAGCATTTTCTGAGCTTGCCTGCTTCTGAGGTCGAGTCCGAAGTGCACCATTTTCTATTGGATGATTTTGAGCGAGGCCGGTATTTGCGTACGATCTTGCCCTAGCAATCAGGTTGCACTTCTCCGGTTACTGATAAATACTCTGGTTACCCGCTAAAAACTGTTAAATACCAGAGTGATCCGTGACCAACCCCAGCATTGATCAGGTCATGACGCTAGACGAACTGGCGTTATATCTCAAAATACCCAAATCGACCATTTACAAGTTGGTCCAGGAAGGCCGTATACCCGGCCAGAAGCTGGGCAAACAGTGGCGGTTTGGCAGGGCGGCTATTGATCGCTGGCTGGAAGCCGAACAAAGCGGCGGCGAGACGCGCAAATGACCACTTTCACTGCGCACCAAAGTGCCTATTTTGCCCACTGGCTTACCCAAAGTGATCGCATCGAGAATCAGATCTCGCGGACCATGGCCTCAGCACGAGTGGACATGAACCCACATCAGATTGAGGCTGCCTGCTTTGCGCTCAAGTCGCCACTAGCCAAGGGTGTGCTGCTGGCTGACGAAGTGGGTTTGGGTAAAACCATTGAGGCCAGTCTGGTCATTGCGCAGAAGTGGGCGGAGTGCAAGAAGCGCATCCTGCTGGTTACCCCCGCCTCCCTGCGCAAGCAGTGGAATCAGGAACTGGCAGACAAGTTTGAACTACCCTCAATAATTATCGACAGCAAGATTGCTCATGAGCAGCGTCAACTGGGACTAACCAATCCGTTCGATCAGTCGGAGCGTATCGTTATCTGCTCCTACGAATATGTTGCCGCGCAAAAGAATAAAGTCAGGATGATTGACTGGAATCTGGTCGTCTTCGATGAAGCGCACAAGCTCAGGAATATCTACCAGACCAAGGGCAGCAAACGCGCCAAGGATGTGGTGCAGGCTACCGAGCGGGCTGAGTCCCGTGTACTACTCTCTGCCACTCCTATCCAGAATAACTTGATGGAGCTTTACGGACTGGCCAGCGTTATAGATGCGCATTATTTCGGTGACGCAAAGTCATTTCGGACGCTTTACGTCAATCGCCAAAAGAACAATGCCGCACTGGAAGACCTGAAGCATCGAATACAGCCCCTGTGCCATCGCACACTGCGTAAGCAGGTGCAGCAGGAAGGCGGAATCAACTTCACCAATCGCTATGCCATCACCCAGGATTTTACTCCCACCGAGAGCGAATGGGAGTTATACCAGAAGTTGTCGAGCTATCTTCAGCGCCCTGATCTACAAGCCATATCCCATCAGGCCCGGCATTTGGTGAGTATTGGCCTGCGCAAGATTCTTGCATCCTCCAGCTTTGCCATTGCTGATACCCTCAAAGGGATGGTGAAACGTCTGCGCGCAGAGCAGCTGTTATCCGAAGAGAGTCTGAGTGATCTAGAAGAAGCCGACGACTGGCTGGACCAGTTCGATGAGTCAGATTCTGACGTCCCTGTCTTGGACCCCAAGACCAAACAGGCCAAGCTAGCTGAAGAAATTGTGCTGCTCTCCGAGTACCAACAGCTTGCCGCCGGTATTTCTGATAATGCCAAGGGCAACGCCTTGTTGGTGGTATTGCAACGCGCGTTGGATATGACCGCAAACTTGGGCGGACAGCGCAAAGCCGTGGTTTTTACCGAGTCCTGCCGTACCCAGCAATACCTCGACAAGCTCCTTCAAGAAAATGGTTACAACGGCCGTACCGTACTGCTTAATGGTAGCAATACCGACAGCAGCTCAAAGCAGATCTATACAGACTGGCTAGAACGCCATCAGGGTAGCGGTCGGGTCAGCGGATCACGCACGGCTGATATGAAGGCCGCGCTGGTAGACCACTTCAAAAGCGACAAGGCGGATATTCTTATCTCTACCGAAGCCGGTGGTGAGGGTATCAACCTGCAATTCTGCTCGGTACTGATCAACTACGATCTTCCCTGGAACCCGCAGAAAGTCGAGCAGCGTATTGGCCGCGTACACCGTTACGGCCAGAAAAACGACGTGGTGGTGGTCAACTTCGTCAACCGCAAAAACCCCGCCGATCAGCGGGTTTTTCAGTTGCTGAATGAGAAGCTGAAACTGTTTGAGGGCGTATTTGGCGCATCGGATGAAATACTGGGTGCGATTGAAAGCAACATCGATATCGAAAGACGTATCTACGATATCTACCAGAATTGCCGAACCGAACAAGAAATTGAAGCCCAGTTCGACCAACTGCAAGCCGAGATGGAAGAGGTATTATCGGTCAAGGAAGAGCAGGCCCGGCAACACCTGCTCAGCAACTTTGACCGCGATGTAGTCGCGGCGCTGAAAACGCGGCGGGACCACAGCCAGGATTTTCTCAGTAGCCATGAACAGGTATTGCTTGACCTAGCCCGGGCTGAGTTACCGGGCGTGTTAGTCGAGCGCAGCCACTTCATTTACCAGGGTCAACGCTATGACCTTAGTTGGCCGCTGGTGCAGGAGCACGACTCCGAGTTCTTCCGTCTGCAAGCCACTGAGCACTACCTGGCCTGGGATCTGGTGCACAGGGCCAAAGGACGGACACTGCCCGATGCCCATCTTCAATTTGACTACGGCGTGTTGGAGGGCGGTCATTATGCGGCCCTGAGGCCACTGATCGGCCAAAGTGGCACGTTGCAACTGGCGCAGTTGACCTTTAACTACGCTAAAACGCGTGCGCAGCATTTACTCGTGTTGGCCATTACCGACAATGAAGAGGTGCTCAGTCAGGCCAATGCCGAGCATTTGCTCCGCATCCCCGCCAGGGTACTGCAAGAACCCATGGTGCTGGATACTACGCCGCTACAACCCTTGCTCGAGGAGGCGGTAGCTAACAAGGAGCTGGAGACCGAACAGCAACTGGAGTCCTACTTCGAGCAGGAAAACGACAAGCTCGAGCGCTGGGCGCAGGACCGTCGTCAGGCCTTGTTTGTTACCGTCGAAGAACTGGATGAAGAGATCAAGAACCTGAAAAAACAGGCTCGGCAACTGGCCTCAACCGCAGAAAAAATAGCGGCCAAAAAAGACCTGCGCAAACTTGAACGTCAACGCGACGATGCCCTGAGTGAATACCACCAGGCAAAGAAAGAGATCGAACAGCAAGAAGATGTCCTGCTCGATGAGATAAGCGCCAAGCTGGAGCTTGATACCCAGTTGCAGACCCTGTTCAGCATTCGCTGGACATTAATTGATTCAACGCAGGAGCCCGCATGAACAGAGAAAAACTCGCGCAGGAGCTGCTGTTTCATATTCGTCTGGGTGAAGACTCCAGCATTGAATTCAAGGCCGTGGTTTGCCAAGAACAGCGCGTTGCCAGTCCAGACAAAGACAAGATGGCCCATGAAATTGCCGCCTTTGCCAACAGCCAGGGCGGCAGAATTGTGCTTGGCGTAGAGGACCGCACCCGCAACGTCATAGGTATAGCAGATGAGATGGTGGGCAAGGTCGAGGAATGGATTGTTACCATCAGCCAGCAGGCGATCAGCCCGCCGGTGAATCTGGAAACCCGCCTGCTGCAATTGCCCGATCAAGCCGGCAACCTGAAAACCGTGGTGTATGTAGAGATTCCGCGCAGTATCATGGTGCATGCCAGTAAAGGCCGCTATTACCAGCGGGTAGGCTCCACCAAGCAGGAAATGAAGCCCGAAGTGCTGATGCGTCTGTTCCAGCAGCGCAGCCAGTCGCGGTTGATTCGCTTTGATGAAACCCTGGTGCCCGGCACTACCCTGCAGGATATCGACCGTAGCCTGGTCAAACGCTTCCTGCGCCACGACACCCCCGAAAGCGATCAACTGCGCAAACTGCACCTCAGTGCAATGGACGACGGCGAAACCGGCCTCTCGCTCTCTGGCAGCCTGCTATTGACGCAAGACCCAACCCAATGGCTGGGCAATGCCTATATTCAATGCGTCTGTTACAGCGGGACTGAGCGCGATGCCAATGACCAATTGGACGCCGTCGATTTCACCGGGCCGCTGGATCAGCAAATCAACGATGCCTTCGAGTTTGTGCGCAAGAACATGCGTATAGGCGCGGTCAAAAAAGTAGGCAGGCAAGACGTACCGCAGTACGATCTGGGCGCCGTGTTCGAGGCCATTGTCAATGCCGTAGCGCACCGCGACTACTCCATGACTGGTCGGCGTATTCGCCTGCATATGTTCGCTGACCGTCTGGAGCTATACAGCCCCGGCGCCCTGCCCAACAGCCTGAGCCTGGACGGCCTGATGGAAAACACCGTTACCCGTAATGAAACCATCGTCAACCTGCTCAGCCGCTACTACAACGCCCGCGAAGAAGCTGGGCGCCAGGCCCTGATAGAGCGCCGTGGTGAAGGCGTGCCCAAGATCATCAAAGCCAGCGAAGCGCTTAGCGGCAAGCGACCGGAATACCGTCTGATAGACGACGATGAGCTACTGCTGACGATTTATGCCGCCAACAAGGAAGCGCTGGGCAGATGAGCGTAATCAAACACCTGCGCGGCTTGCCAAAACCAGCGCTGATTGCCCTGATCGATGACCTGTATGGCCGCTATGGCGATATAGACGAGATCATCGAGGATCATCTGGAGCAGCAGAGCGAAGAACATGAGTCGGAGTCGGAATCGCTACCGAATCTGCTGCCCTATTTGCAAAGGCAGGTCAGTCAACTGGTCACCAGCCAGGCCTATATTGATTACCGCAGCGCCCAAGGCTTTTCCGAACGGCTTGAGCAACTGCTGGTGGATATCTGTGACCTTGCCGAAGCGGATGCCGCCCAGGCGCTGGCATTGCTTGATCAGTTGCTTGAGCACCACGGCGATATGCTTGAGCGGGTCGATGATTCCGACGGATACCTTGGCGATGCGCTGGGCGCTGCGGTGGAGCTCTGGCTAGCGGTTGCCAGCACCCTGCGCTGCGAACAGCCGGAGGCCCGGGACTGGGTCGCCGATGTCTGCGCGCTACATGACAACAATGACTATGGGTGCTTTGATGACATTCTGAGTCTCAGCCACACCCTGCTGACTGCGCAGGAGCTGCGCACATTGGCGGCAAACTTCGCACAGGCCGCCCGCAGTGCAATCGCCACTCATAGCGGTGACGGCTACAACCACCAGGCCGCCGACGCCTGCATCGGCTTGCGCGCGGTGGCTGAAGCCCTGAGTGATATCGAACTCTATGAGCAGGCCACCCTGCTCACCAGCCCGCAGCCCAACCCGCTGCAACTGCAGCAGCTGATCGAGTACGCCTTGCGCATCGACGCCCTGGAGCGGGCCGACTACTGGTTGCAACAGCCGCAGTGGCGGGCTGACCAGCGTCTCCATGCACAACTGCACAACCAACTGCTCAAGCACCAGGGTAATCTGGGCCAGCTCAAGCACAACCTGTTGCAGGCCTACCAGCAAAGCCCCAGCCTGTTTAACCTTGAAGCCTATTGGGAATATGCCGACCCAGCCGAGCGGCAAGCCGTAAGCCAGCAGATCAAGCAGCAGTTCAACGCCGACAGCGACCCCAGTGAAGCCATTCAGCTACTGCTGTTTATCAATGCCGTGGACCAGGCCGCCGAGTATCTGATTGAGCACCATACCCGCCTGCAAGGCCGCTGGTACGGCACCCTGCTCAACTGGCTGGAGCACTTCGAAGCCGCCGGGCAGACCCTGGCCAGCATTCTCTGCTACCGCCTGCTGCTCAACGACCTGCTCGACCGTGGCTACAGCCGCGCCTACCACCACGGCGCCCGCTATTTCCACAAGCTGTTGCAACTGGACGCAACGCAGCCGGATTACCGAGGGCTGGATAACGCCCAGAGCTATATAGCTACCCTGCAGAACAAGCACTGGCGCAAGCGGTCCTTCTGGAACGACGCCGGATACCCGAACAAAGCCGTTGCCCGCTGAGTGGCAGCCCCAAACATGGAATACCTGTAATTACCTATGGACAAGCACACCCCCAACACCCTTGACGGCGCCTCCATGGCTATCAGCGAGCAACGCAAGCAAGAGCTCAAACAGCTGTTCCCCGGCGTATTTACCGAAACCCGCAACGACGCCGGTGAGCTGGTAGAAACCATCGACTTCGAACGGCTGAAGGCCGAGCTGGGCCAGTTCAGCGAAATTTACGACAACCGCCGCGAGCGCTACGGTATGGATTGGCCGGGCAAGCGCGATAGCTTGCGCCTGATCCAGCAGCCCAGCCATGCCACCCTCAAGCCGTGCCGCGAAGAGTCGGTGGATTTTGATAGCACGGAAAACCTGTTTATCGAGGGCGACAACCTGGAGGTGCTCAAGCTGCTGCAAAAGAGCTACTACGGCCAGGTGAAAATGATCTATATCGACCCGCCCTACAACACCGGCAAGGAGTTTATCTACCCGGACAATTTCAGCGAAAGCCTGGACACCTACCTGCAATACGCCGGGCTGAAAGATAGCCAGGGCCGTACCTTCTCGACGAATACCGCCAATGAAGGCCGCTTTCATACCAAGTGGCTGAATATGATGTTTCCGCGCCTGTATCTGGCGCGCAATCTGCTGCGTGAAGATGGCGTGATTTTTATCTCCATTGATGACAATGAGGTAGAGAATCTGCGGCGGATGTGTGATGAGATTTTTGGGGGGGAGAATTTTATTGCCAATATCGTTTGGCAGAAAAAGCAGTCACCTCAAAACGACGCAACAAACTTATCAACAATGCACGATCATGTATTAGTTTATGCACGCCAAGCAAGGCTCAGCGAAACAGACATGAAAGGCTGGAAAAGAAATCTACTTCCACGAAGTGAAGAGCAAGAAGCCCGATATAAAAATCCGGACCAAGATGAAAGAGGGGAATGGACATCTTCTGATCTGACATGCAATAAAACTGCTGACCAACGCCCAAATCTTTACTATGCAATCAAGAACCCCAAAACAGGAGAAATGATCTTCCCCTCAAAGACAAGGGTTTGGGGGTATGAAAGAGAGCTGATGGAGTCATTTATAGCCGATCGCAGAGTGTACTGGGGTAATGATGGCTCCGGCACTCCGAGGTTAAAGAAATTCAGGTCTGAGGTCGACGAAGGAGTCGTTCCTTCAACGTGGTGGTCGCGCTCAAAAGCAGGCGACAATCAAGAAGGCAAGAGGGAAATACGGGCACTATTTCCTGAAGGAGATGTATTCGACACTCCCAAACCTACCAAACTTATAGACTACATGCTTCAAATAGCATGCCCTCCTAATGAAGATTGCTTGGTGTTAGATTTCTTTGCTGGTTCGTCCTCCACAGCTCATGCAGTCCTTAAGAGAAATTTATCTGTCAACGGGCGCCTCAATTTCATCTCGATTCAGTTGCCTGAACCAATCGATCCGGGTTCATCCGCACACAGACTGGGTTTCAAAAACATCTCTGAAATTTCACAAGAGCGTATTCGTCGCGCAATTAAAGAATTAGAGAAAAAAGCTGAATCTGGCAAAGAAACATCAGGCTCCACAAAAGATCTCGGCTTCAAAGTCCTGAAACTCAACCAAAGCAACTTCAAACCCTGGCGCGCGCCGGACAAATCCATCTCCGATACTGAGCTGCTGCAACAAATGGAGCTATCGGTCGACCATGTGGACCCCAACGCCAGCCAGGAAGACCTGCTCTACGAGCTATTGCTCAAGGCCGGGGTCAAGCCGACGGAAAAGATTGACGTTATCAGCCTGGCTGGCCATCAGCTGTTTGCAGTGGGCGAAGGCCATCTGCTGGTACACCTGGACAACCAGATTGACCAGGGGCTGATCGATGCCGTGCTACAGCAAGCCCCCAGCCAGTTTATCTGCCTGGACAAGGCCTTCCATGGTAACGATCAACTGAAGACCAATGCAGTGCGCACCTTTGCCAACTTCAATGATGGCAAGGTGGGTATTGAGCGCATTGATTTCAAAACCGTTTAACCGCCAGGCTGCTACCCGATGAAACTCAAGTTCAACCCCCAGCTGGATTACCAGCAGGATGCCATCGAATCCACTCTGGCAGTATTTGATGGCCTGTCACGCGACGGCGAAGCCTACCGCGAGAAAGGCATCGCCAACACCCTGGACCTGAATCCACAGAAGCTACTGGGCAACCTGCAGCAGGTGCAGGAACGCCACTTTATCGAGAAGGCCGCCAGCCTGTTTGGCGAGGGCGACGCCTACCCTTTCCCCAATTTCTCGGTGGAAATGGAAACCGGTACCGGCAAGACCTATGTCTACCTGCGCACCATCTTTGAACTGCACCGGCAATTGGGGCTGCGCAAGTTCGTTATCGTCGTGCCCTCGGTCGCTATCCGTGAGGGCGTGGTGTCCAGCCTGGGAATGATGAAAGAGCATTTCAAAGGGCTCTATAACAACACCCCCTTTGACCACTACCTGTACGACTCCAAGGATCTGTCGCGGGTACGGCAGTTTGCTACCGCCAATACCTTGCAGATCATGATTATCAATATTCAGGCCTTCCAGCGTGATGCCGGTGATGTGGAGAACTATGCTTCACTGACCCCACAGGAGTTGAAAAAGCTCTCGGTCATTCACCGCGAACAGGACCGTATGTCCGGCGCCCGGCCGATAGAGTTTATTCAGGATGTGCGGCCGGTGCTGATCATCGATGAACCGCAATCGGTGGACAATACCGCCAAGGCCCAGCGCGCCATCAATCATCTCAAGCCGCTGTTTGCCTTGCGTTACTCGGCCACTCACAAGAACCCCTACAACCTGATTTACCAGTTGGGCCCGGTCAGGGCCTATGAGTTGACGCTGGTCAAACAGATTTCGGTTGCGTCCATTCAGTCGCAGCAGAATATCAACTCCACCTATATCAAACTGGTGAAGATCGGCTATGAAGGCAAAGCGAAAACCCCGTCGGCCACGGTGACCATTTTTGAAGACACCGCCAATGGCACCAAAGAGAAAAACGTCAAGCTCAAGCAGGGGCTGGACCTGGCGGACCACACCAACCGCTCGGGCTACAGCGGCTATGTGGTGGATGAGATCTATGCCGAGCCAGGCGCCGAATATGTGCGTTTTGCCAACAATGTGATCATGGAGCCAGAGCAGGAACAGGGCGGCATTCACGACGAGGTGCTCAAGGAGCAGATTCGCCAGACCGTGGAGGAGCACTTCAAGAAGGAGCGCAACCTGCACAAGCAGGGCCTGCCGATCAAGGTGCTGTCGCTGTTCTTTATCGACAAGGTGGCCAACTACCGCTACTACGACGAACAAGGCAACCGTCAGAACGGCAAGCTTGCCCAGTGGTTTGAGGAGGCTTACCTGGAGTTTTCTCAGTCGCCGCTGTTCAGCCAGTTGCCCAAACGGCCGGTAGAGCTTGTGCATAACGGTTACTTCGCCGAGGTGAAGAAGAAAGGCAAGGTCACCGAGCTGAAGGATACAACGGGCAATAGCGCCAGCGATGCGGAAGTCTACGAGCTGATCATGCGCGACAAGGAGCGGCTGCTGGATGACGCCGAGCCGCTGCGCTTTCTGTTCAGCCATTCGGCGCTGAAAGAAGGCTGGGACAACCCCAATGTATTCCAGATTTGCACCCTGCGCGAGTTCGGTACCGAGCGCGAGCGCCGTCAGACCCTCGGCCGAGGCCTGCGCCTGGCGGTGGATGCCAATGGCGATCGGGTGTATGACCCACAGGTCAATCGTCTGACCGTGGTGGCCAGTGAATCCTTTGAGGACTATGCGAAAAACCTGCAGAACGAGATGGAAAAGGACATTGGCGGCGGCTTCAAGTTTGGCCGCGTACCCGCCATTGCCTTTGCGCCATTGACAGTCACCGAGCCGGGTGCAGCGCAGGCCGAGCCACTGGGGCAGGAAGGCTCGCGCCAGTTGTGGCAGGCGCTGAAAGCCGAGGGCTATCTGGATGCCAAGGGCGACATTACCGCCCGTTTCCAGCCGGACGATCTGTACTTCCAGTTGCAGGTGCCTGCGGCTTATCAACCGCTGGAAAACGAGATTATCGACAAGCTGCGCAGCTTTATGTTTTCCGGGCGGATCAAGGATGCGCGCAACCGCGCAACGGTGACCTATAACAAGCGCGTGGAGCTGAACCCGGACTTCCTGACCCTGTGGGACAAGATCAGTCAGAAAACCCGTTACGCCATCGCCTTTGATACGCAAAAGCTGATTGATCTGGCCAGTCACAAGCTGCAAACCATGCCCTTTGTGCAGCCGGTGAGTCTGGTGGTCGACCACACCCAGGCCAGCCTGACCCAAGCCGGTGTTGGTGTTGAACGCAAGATTCAGACGCCCAAGGCGCGTTATGTCACCAACCATTCGGATTTACCGGATTTGCTCGGTGCGCTGCAGGAGCAAACCGAACTGACCCGCGTCACATTGCTGGCCATCATCAAGCGCTGTGGGCGGTTAGAAGAGTTCAGGAACAATCCGCAGGGCTTTATCAGCGAAGCCGCGCGATCTATCCACAAAGCATTGGATGAATTGCTGGTTGACGGCATTCGTTACGAAAAGCTGGCGGGCGAGCATTACCGTATGGCACTGTTCGATCAGCCGGAACTGCAAACCTATCTGGACCGGGCCTACCAGGTGCAGCATGCAGAGCGTGACGAGCATGTGCAGACGCCCTATGACTTTATCGAGTACGACTCGCACATTGAACACAAAACTGCACGTGCGCTGGATGGTGCAGATAACGTGCGTTTCTTCTGCAAGCTACCGCGCTGGTTCACCATCCCTACCCCCGTGGGACCCTACAACCCGGACTGGGCCGTGGTACTGGAAGAAGACCGCAAGGTCTATCTGATCCGCGAAACCAAATCTACCCACGACGCCGACAAGCGCAGGCTGGAAGAGAACCTGAAAATTCTCTGTGGCGAGGCGCATTTCAAGGCGCTGGGCGAGGTGGACTATCGAGTAGCGACCTCGGTGGCGGAAGTGGTGTCAATTCAGGTCTAGGCCTGATGTGTTGGAGTATAAGCTGAGTACAGCAAGCAGCAATTCTGAGGAAAATGCGCCATGCAGCAGCTGAAAATCATCAGGACACAACTAGAGCATGAGGCAGCATTGGCACGCCTTGTTGAGCTAATGGATGCCGATCCGCAGGAGCATTCTCGGGAGGCCGATGAGTTGGAAACGCTAGCCCTGCTCATAGAGCAGTATGAAAAACAGCAGTTTCCCATCGATCTGCCGGAAGAAAATTCATAAGGAGCAACCGTGAGCTTCCAAGGCTTGCAAGCCACATTCCGCCGTCTCCATGCTGACAGTGCTGCATGGAAACTGCTGCGGGCGGATAACGCCCCCTACATTCTGGCTTTTATTGCCGATGTGTTTGCCGACGAGGGCGAAATACCCTTCAGCCGTGCCCGCGTGCGACTGGATGCGGAAATTGAGCGGTTGCGTGAGCTGGGCATCTGGGAAACCGAAACCATGGCGGGCACCTATCTGAATCAGTGGATCAGTGCCGGCTGGTTGCGTGAGTTGGACGATAAGCTGAGTAAAACAGATGCTTGCGAGCGGGCGCTGCGTTTCTGTCGCGCGCTGGATGAACATAGCACCGGCACCACCGCCTCACACCTGCGCATCGTGCAGGAAGCGGTGCGTGATCTGGCCGTGGCTATCAGCCCGAATGTGGATGAGCGCGTCACCCTGCTGGAATACCGCAAGGCCGAGTTGCAACGTGAGATTGATGAGCTCAAGGCCGGGGTAGTCAGGGAGCTGGGGGAGCAGCAGCAACGCGAGCGCATCCGCGAGATCTATCAGCTTGCCTCGGTGCTGACCGGCGACTTCCGGCGGGTGGAAGATGAAATCCGCCAACTGGACAAGGATCTGCGCGTGCAGCTGATTGAAGGGGGCACGACCCGCGGGGACGTGCTTTTGTCGGTGATGGAGCGCGAGGCCATTCTGGCCTCGACCGATGCGGGCAGCGCCTTTGAAGGATTCTTTCAACTGCTCTGTGACCAGAACCGCTACACAGAATTAAGCGACCAGTTGCGCAGTATTCTCAGTCGCCCCATCGCCCAGCAACTGACGCCCGCTCAGCATCAGTTTCTGGCGCAATTGATGCGCGAATTGAGCCGTGAAAGCGAGCGTGTATTCCAGGTTCGGCGTCGCACTGAAGAGGGCCTGCGCGCCTATATTGAAAGCGGCGCGGCGAACGAGAACCGCGCTGTGGATCAGCTTCTGGCCAAGCTGGAAAAGGTCGCGGTCGCCCTGCGCGATGGGGGTTGCGATTTGCGTGCGGAAACCGGCCTGGATCTGCCGGTTGGGCCGCTGGAACTGTCTTCCCCGGACAGCATGCGGCTGAAAAGCCCGGACGAAAAACTCGATACCCGCGGTGTTCAGCAACAGGAAAATGCCCGCGAACCCAGCGAGCAGATACTGCAAAGTCTGGAGTCGGTCAGGGTCCGGGAGGTGGCACACAAGTCCTACGTGACATTGTGCAGCAAGGGGCCGTTGACTATTTCGGGCCTGCTGCAGGAGCATCCGGTGCAGGCAGGCCTGGAAGAACTGGTAGCCTATGTGCGCGTGGCCAAAGCGGTGAAAGCGGCACAGCTGGATCACACCGAGCAGGTGAGTATTGGCGACAAGGGTGGCGTGCACTTGCACGCCACGGTGCCAGCCCTGTTGTTGAGCGCCGAGCTGTTTCCGGAGAATCTTGATGAGTTGGTACTTTAGGAACTGATATGACCGAGAATAAAGACGATCAGGACGGGCAGGATCTCGGATCGGGAAGCTTCTTTGATATGGTCCGCGGCAGCGATGCGGTGGAAGGAGAGCCGGTGCAGGGTGCTGAATCGGGAGCGCCCGAAGATGCCACGCCTGAGCTGGCTGAAGAACCGCAGAGCGCAACGGACAGCGAGACCGATGAAGGCGCTGAGATGCCCCATGAGGCCCGCCGGGTATTGGTCTATCTGATGCGCCAGGGCGCCATCATCGCCACGCAGAAACCCAAACTGTATCAGTCCCTGGTTCGCTACCAAACCCAGTTGCGACGGCATCTGGCCGACGTCTATCTGCGCCTGGTACTGGATGAAAAAGCCGGTGTTGCCTTTGTTGGTCGCTATGAGCAGGAGGACGCAGCGGGAACCGAGGCAGACACGGAAACATCAACAGAGGGCGATGACGAGTTTGTTTCGCTGATCTCCAAGCGCACCCTGTCCCTGTACGACACACTGTTGCTGCTGGTGCTGCGGCGCCATTATCAGGAGCGCGAATCGGCCGGGGAGCAAAAGGTGACCGTGGATGTGGAGCGTCTTGAGTCGTACCTGACGCCCTTTCTGCCACTGACCAATCATGCCAAGGCAGACCGCAAAAAACTCAATGCAGCAATCCAGAGACTGATCAGCAAGAAACTGCTATCAGCTTTACGTGGTTCGGATGACCGCTATGAAATCACCCCGATTATTCGCTATGTGGTGGATGCGGCCTTCCTGGAATCCATGCTGGAGGACTATCTGCGTTTGGCCCGTGAGGAGCAGATTCCTGTTGAGCCCCGGCTGTTGGAGAACATACCCGAGGCCGCGCCAGAAAAAATCCGTGGCAACGACCAGGGCGATTTGCTCGGAGGTAACCCATGATCGCTGGCAGCCAAGCGTTCGCGGACACCCTGTTCCAGCAGGGACAGATACGCCTGGCTGAACTCACGGTATTCAACTGGGGCTCCTTCGATGGCTTGCATTCGGCCAGCATCGATCCCTTTGGCACACTGATTACGGGTGATAACGGCGCGGGCAAGTCGACTTTTATCGACGGGCTGATGGCGCTATTGCTGCCTGCGGGTAAGGCGACCTTCAACGTTGCTGCGGCGCAGGGCGACCGTGCCGACCGCTCCTTGTTGTCCTATATGCGCGGTAGCTTTGGCTCCTCGCACGACGGTTCGGGCACCCGTGTCAAAAGCAAACGCGAAAAGGCTGTGGTCACCGGGTTGAGCGCGCTCTACCGGGCCGATGATGGCTCGGAAATTACCCTGGCCGCACTGTTCTGGACTACTCAGGCATCCAATGCGCTTAGCGATGTGAACCGCATTTATGTGGTCGCCAAGCGCAATCTACCGCTCAAGCAGATGCTCGATGCCTTTGGCGAGGGCAATGCCAGAAGCCTGAAACAGTGGCTGCGTGATGATCCGCGCATTACCTGTTGCGATGACAATTTCACTGATTATCAGGAGCTGTATCGCACCCTGCTGCACATGGACAACCGCAACGCCCCTGCTCTTCTGTCTCGAGCGTTGGGACTGAAGAAAATTGACGATCTGACCAAACTGATCCGTGAACTGGTGCTGGAACCGAGTTCAGTGAAGGAGGACGTCAAAAAGGTTGTTGATGAGTTTGCCGATCTGGTGGCCATCCATGACAGGTTGAGTGATGCCCGTGCTCAGGTAGAGCACCTGCAGCGCCTGCCCTCGCTGGCCGCCGATATTCTGGCGGCCAGTGACGCGCTGCATACCTTGCAACTGGAAAAAGACCATCTGCGCATTTACTTCGCGGAGGTTCAGGCGGGCCTGCGGGCAGCGCGAATCAAACAGATCAACAAGAATCTGGAAAAGCTCGAACTGCAGCTCAAGGATGTGCAGCGCAAGGTGGCGGACAGCTCCGAGCTGGTTGAGCGCCGCCACGAAGAGTACCTGCAACAGGGTGGCAATCAGGTAGAGTCGCTGAAAAAAGACATTGCCCATGCTGCAGAGAAACTCGGTGAGCTGGTGCGCAAATCCTCAAGCTATCAGCAGGATGTGCGTTCGCTCGGGCTGGCAGATACGCTGCAAGAAGCGGTTTTTCTGGAGAACCAACGGGCCGCCCAGGCGTCCTTGCAGGATATCGAGCACAGCAAGGAGGCGAGCCAGGATAGTTTTGGTGAAATCAGCGGCCGTTGGAGCCAGTCAAAACAGGATCTCGCTACGACCATCGAGCAGATCAAGGAGATTGAAGCCCGGCCAAACTCCAACATTGACCCGGCCTACCAGCGCTTGCGCGACGAGTTGGTTGAGGCGTTGACTTTGCCGCCCGAGCAGGTGATGTTTATTGGTGAACTGCTGGATGTGAAGGAAGATGAAACGCCTTGGCAAGGCGCCATTGAGCGTGCCCTGGGCGGCCATCGCACCACCTTGCTGGTGCCAGCCGATGGTTATTCGATGGTCACTCGCTGGGTGAATGCCCGCCATACCGGGTTGCATGTACGGGTGCAGGTCGTACGCAATGCACAGGGCAAAACGGCTGCCCCTGAGTTTCTGAGCAACGGCTTTCTGCGCAAACTGGTCTGGCGTCAGCACCCCTGGCGGGACTGGCTCAAACATCATTTGAGTCGTTTTGATCTGCAATGTGTTGATGGCACCGACATGCTGGATGCAACGCCCTTTTCCATGACCCGTGAAGGCTTGGTGCATCTGGAGAACGGTCGTTTCGAGAAGAAGGACCAGACCCGGATTGATGATCGCCGTCGTTGGTGCCTGGGTTTCTCCAATACCACGCGGCTGGCGCTGTTGAATTCAGAGAAGACAGCGCTGGAAAGCAGGGTCGAAGAGCAATGGCGCGAGGTCAACAGTGCTCGCCAGGCCATGGAAGAGGTGACTACCCGCAAGGCCGTGCTGGAGCGTGTGGCAGCCTGCCGCTGGGAAGATATCGATGCGCCCTATTGGCAAGCCAGGCATGATTCACTGAAGGCGGACCTGCAACAACTGGAATCCTCGGAGGGAGATCTGGCGTTGGCCAGAGAACGCTGGAGTCAGGCCAAACAGGCGCTTGAGGCCTTGCGTACCGAACAGGGCCAGTTGCAGAAAGATCAGGGCGCTTTACAGAACCAGCTGGATATTGAGCAGAATGCCTATACTGCCGCTGCGACGCTTGCGCAGCAGGGGCTCACCGATGAGTGCCGTACCCTGCTGGCCCAGCGCGTTGGCAACGTCAGCCTGGAGCACACCGAGCACCAGGCGCAGGTAGCCAGAGAGCTGGATGAGCTGATTGGCAAGCAACAGTCACGCAAAGGCACGGCGGAAAACACTGCCAATGGCATCATGGGCTCGTTCCGCGGCAAGGATCAGTGGCTGCCGATAGTCGTCGATTGGCCCGTGGGGCTGGCGGCGCTGGATGACTTTCTTGCACACTTGCAAGAGCTGGAGCGCGAGGGCTTGCCCGCGCTGGTTGAGCAATTCCGCGAGCGCCTGAATAAACATGCTACCCAGTCGTTGGCGCGCATCAAGACCAAGCTGGACTCCGAGCGTGACGATATTCTCGAGCGCATTGATACGATCAACGGTGTGCTACGCCGCACCGAGTTCAAGGTCGGCAGTCATCTCAAGCTGGGCTCCCGGCGGGAAAACTACCCGCATGTGCAGGACTTCGAGCGCAAGCTGCGCTCGGTGCTGAGTCAGGTCACCAGCGATGATCATGAGCGGCGATTCCAGACCCTCTCAGAGGTAGTAGCCATACTCGACAAGGCCAGTGCTACCGGCACGGCCAGTTCGATGGAGAGCATGCGCCTGCTCGATCCGCGCTATCAGATGACCTTCTATGCTGAAGAGGTGGACTCCAGCACCCTGGAGGTGCGAGACGTACTGAACTCCTCGAGTGGCAAATCCGGGGGCGAGAAGGAGTCCTTCGCGGGCATGGTGGTGGCGGCAAGCCTGGCCTATGTTCTGACACCGGATGGCTATGACCGACCAGTGTACTGCACGGTTTTCCTGGATGAGGCTTTCTCCAATACGGCGGAGTCGGTCAGTCGCCGGGTCCTGCGGGTGTTCAAGGAGCTGCATATCCACGTCAACCTGATTACCCCGTATAAAAACCTCAATCTGGCCAGAGAGTCCGCCCGCTCCCTGTTGATTGCCGAGCGCAACCCCGATAGCCATGAAAGTCATTTGTGTGAGCTAACCTGGGAAGAGATCGATCAACAACTCAAGGCCAGCAGGCAGGCTTCAGTGATGAGCGAGGCTGCTGAGCTGGGCGTACAGCTTAATGAATGATCCTGCATGGGGAATGTTGCCCGACGCGGCGCTGCAGCAGCTCAGGACCAGGGAATGGAGTAATCGCAGGCGCCTGAAGCAGCGACTGAAAGGCATTGAGCTGCCCACCATGGAGGTCAAGCTCAAGCCGCCGCAAGGGTCGAATGCGCTGAGTGATCTCGGGCATTTTCGGCGTTTTGTCGATGCCTGGCGAGATTACCCCTATGCCTCATGTGTGCGCTGGAAGACGATCAGCTACCGCAATCTTGCAGAACAAAAGGTACCGGTAAGCCTGGTGGTGGCTGACGTCGCCGCCTTGGCTAAAGCCCTCGGGGAAGCTGAACAGCACACGCTGCAGCATTGGCAGGCACGTATCAGCCAAGTTCTTGCTCAGCCCTTTGCCCAGGGTGCAGCCCTGCAACGCGCGCTCTTCAATCTGCTGATTGATTACCTGGAAGAGCTTGAGCGCTATAGCGATCTGGATATGGAGCTGCTGCTCAGCCTGATACCCCAATTGCAACCTAGGATGGGTGGCGGCGGATTTCTGCGTGCGCTACCGGTGAGCCATGTGGATACCAAATTTGTTGAGCAGAACTACCCCCTGATCGAACAGATAGCGAATGTGTTGTATGCAGGTGAAGTTCTGGCGTCTGGCGGGTTGTTGGCCTGGCTGAACTGCCAGGCGAATCCCAGAGGTTGGCTATGGGTCAGACCATTGTGCGAACGCAGCCGACAGGCTTTGGGCGGTATACCTCTGCTGCAGTTGGCAACTGATACCCTGCTGCGTTTTGAGCTCCCGGCTCGCCAGGTGTTGGTGGTTGAAAATGTACAGTCAGGCCTTGCCCTGCCGCCGCTGAACGACACCATTGCTGTATTTGGCGGTGGCAAGAACATTTCGTGGCTGAGTGCCAAGTGGCTGGAGCAAAAACGCGTAGGTTATTGGGGTGATATCGACTCAGAGGGTCTGTGCATTTTAGCTGACGCCAGGCGCAGGTTGCCTTCGATCGATGCGCTGATGATGAACGAATCCACGCTTCTGAGTTACCAGAATCGGATGGTAGATGAGCCGCTGTCGGTGTGGTTTGAACCAACAGAGCTCAAGGTGGATGAACGTCAGTTATTTCATCAACTGCGGGCGGGTAAATTCGGCAAGACAAGGCTGGAGCAAGAGCGAATCTTCCCTGAGCATGTTGTTGAAGCGTTGAGTGTTTGGGTCAGCAGATAATGCATGCCGCGGCTACCCGACATCTAGCGCCGGCCCGCCGCCGTATCTGCCGCTCGCCTCCCGATGGCGGTCTCTGGACCGAAGTGCACCATTATCTATTTGGATGATTTTGAGCGAGACAGGTACCTAGATATGATCCTGCCCTAGTGAGGGTTCAGCCGAAATAATCCTGCATCCAGTCAAACAGGGTGTCGCTGCTCAGCGCTGTGAGATCTATCTGTTTAAACTCGCCGCTCACTTCTTCTTCACGCGTAACGAACTGGTAGAGCACCGTACCTGGTTGCTGATCATGCAGAACCAGGTTGATGCGCCGTTGCGTGCGCAGGCAGTCGAGGGTGATCACGTCGGCGGGTATGCCGCTATCGCGCATGCCTTGGCGCACTTCCACTACCGGGTTGATATGTTCATGCGCTGCCTGAATGCGGGCATGGGCATCGCTGACCCGATCCGAGAGGGTTTTCAAGGGAGCTTCTGGCATGGGCGCGTTCCTGCTTTGGTGGCAATAGAAAGTCTCGGGTGATTATCGCACCCAAACCCGACCAGTCTTGATCGGCGTTCCGGCCTGGAGAATATCATGCAGCCAGGGCTCTTCCGAGTCATGCGGGTGTTATCCGCGAGAGCAAAGGGGAAGGTTATTTCGCTGAGATCGGTGAGCCGATTGCACATGCTATTCGGCTCACATTATGAGCCGAATAGATGCTATATTCGGCTCATAGCAACAGAGATGAGCTTATGCACACTTCATACTGGATCTGGCAGCAGCCTGAATGGCCGCACTTTACCTGGCAAGCCGAGCGCCTTGCCACGCTGGTGCGCGCCTGTACTCAGGTGCAAGGGCGATTGCTGGGTATGGCCGGTGTGGTGGATGCGGATACCGAGGCGCGCAGCAGCCTGGATGCGCTGCTGCAAAACATACTGGCCTCTTCGGCTATCGAGGGTGAAACCCTGAATGTCGGGTCGGTGCGCTCATCGCTGGCGCGGCGCCTGGGGTTGAGCGCTGATGGCAAGCCCAATCCCCGCAGTGAAGGCTATGCGGAGCTGCTATTGGATGCGACCGGCAACGCCGGTCAGGCGCTGACGCTGGACCGCCTCTGCGCCTGGCATTCCAGGTTTTTCCCCGATGATGATTTTCCATTGCTTGAGCGCGTCCGCGTGGGCGAGTTGCGCGGCCATGAGCCCATGCAGGTAGTGTCGGGTCGGCTGGACCGGCCGATAGTGCATTTCCAGGCACCGCCACGTGCTGATCTGGAGCCGGCAGTGGAAGAATTTCTGCAGTGGTTTGAACGCAGCCGTAGCGACTCCGGACTGGACCCCTGGCTTCGCGCGGGTATCGCGCACTTCTGGTTTATCACCCTGCACCCGTTTGATGACGGCAACGGCCGCCTGACGCGCGCGCTTACCGATATGGCGTTGGCCCAGAGCGATGGCCAGGCAATTCGCTTCTACGCCATGTCGGCCAGTATTCTGGAAGACCGCTCAGGCTATTACCGCATTCTTGAATCCAGTCAGAAAGGCGGGATGGACATCACCGCCTGGCTGGAATGGTTTCTCACTACTCTGCTGAACAGTCTTGAGCAGGCGTTGCTGCGCATTGATCGCGTGCTGGCCAAGACACGTTTCTGGCAATCGCATCGCGCCGACGGCCTGCTATCCGAACAGATCAAGGTGCTCAACCGCTTGCTGGATGGTGGAGAGAATGGCTTCGAGAACGGGATCAGTGCGGCCCAGTATCAGGCCGTGGCGAAAGTCTCCAAGGCGACCGCCACGCGGCACCTGACTGACCTGTTGGACAAGGAATGTCTGGAGCGCTTGCCGGGCGGCGGGCGGAGTACGCGGTATCAGGTCCAGCTATAGCGGGCCAATTGAGCGGGTCAGCTCAATCATCTACACATGCCGGGCAATCATTTCAGATTGCTACGAAGCCAGTCGAGTGAGCGTATCTGGCGAATAAAAGCCAGGCGATGAACCTCTGCCGCAGACTCCAAATCCTGGTGCTGCAACGGCCTGATGCTAAGTGAGCTGTCCATATTGTTGGGTCCCTTCTGAAACATGTTGCTAGGCGTGGGTTTTCGATTTGCTGCGGTCAGCCAACGACTGGATGCAGGCCTCGCGTAACCGCCAGGCGTCGTCAAACGCCAGTGCATTACCCGTCGCCCAGAGCGCCATAGCCTGTTGATGCAAGCGCGACTTTTGGTCGGGCAAATCCAGCCAGTGCGCTGGGTGCTCTGAAAGCAATGCATCGAAGGGCGAATCAGTGCCGCTTGTCAGGCCGGTAAAGTCGTAGCGCCGATCCCGGACCTGAAGATAACAATGAGCCTCCGGAATCCACGCAAATCCGGCGGCCTTCAGTGTTGTACCGACACCGGGTGTATTTTGTTCAGACATGGCGTACAGACCGACCACTAATTCCACCTCGGGGTGGCCACACTCGTCTGCCACTGCTGCCAGCAGTCGGTGTTTGACGCTGCAGGTTCCGCGACCCTCTTTGAGGACGGCCAGAATGTCTTGCGCACAATCAGGTCTGCCGTAGGGCAGGTTATGTATATATTCCGCGAAGGCTTGAAACTCGTTGAACCCGTGGCCTCGTACTGCCTCGGTGATGGCGCCGTTCACCGTGATGTTGAAGTTCAGTTCATGCGTCATGTCGCTACTCTGCAATCCCTTGAGGAGACAACGCTAGCGCGCATCCAACCACATTGCCAAGCTACCAACGGAAATTTTCATATCCAGTCTTACATCAGCTAAGGCCCAGCCCAACAGTATTGATATGATAAGCCGCACTATCCACACCGGAGTTACTGCATGTCCAAGAATCTTTTGCTCGAGCCCATTCAGCTCGGCAGCCTCGAACTGCCCAATCGCATCGTCATGGCCCCGCTGACCCGTCAGCGCGCCCTGCAGCCCGGCAATGTGCCGGGCCCGTTGAATGCCGAGTACTATGCCCAGCGCGCCAATGCCGGGTTGATCATCAGCGAAGCGACCCAGGTCTGCCCCGAGGGCCAGGGTTACGCCTGGACGCCGGGCATCCACAGCGACGAGCAGGTTGAGGGCTGGATGGGTGTGACCGCTAAGGTGCACGACGCCGGTGGACGCATATTCATGCAGCTATGGCACGTGGGCCGTATCTCGCATCCGCTGTTGCAGCCCAACGGCGCAGACCCGGTCGCGCCCTCGGCGATTCAGGCCCAGGCCGACTGCTTCGTCGTCGACCCCGATGGCACGCCGCACAAGGAACGCACAGCCATGCCCCGCGCGCTGGAAACCAGCGAAATCGCCGGCGTGATCGAGTCTTACCGCAGCGGCACCGCCAACGCGATGGAAGCCGGTTTTGATGGCGTTGAGGTCCACGCTGCCAACGGCTACCTGCTCGACCAGTTCCTGTGCTCCAACAGCAACCAGCGCACCGACAACTATGGCGGTAGCCTGGAAAACCGCGCACGTCTGGTGCTGGAAGTACTGGACGCGGTGATTGCCGAAGCTGGCAACAGCGGCCGTGTAGGCTTGCGCCTGTCGCCCATGGGCACCTTCAACGACGTGGACGACGCCAACCCGCTGGAAACCTTCAGCTACCTGCTGGAGCAACTGAAAAGCAGAAAGCTGGCCTATGTGCACGTCAACAAGCCGGACTGGGCCGGCGGTACCTATGAAGGTTTTGATGAGCTGTACCAGCAACTGCGCAAGGTCTACCCCGGCACCATGATTCATTGTGGTGGCCACACCCCCGAGTCCGCCGCGCGAACCTTGGCTAGTGGCGACGCCGATCTGATCGCCTTCGGCCGTGGCTATATTGCCAACCCGAATCTGGTCGCGCGCATTGCTTCCGGCGCCGAGTGGAACAAGCTGGACGCCAGCACCCTGTACGGTGGTGGTGCCAAAGGCTATACCGATTACCCAGCACTGAGCTGAGCGTTATCGGAAACAAAAAGGGCGTCTGGATTCAACCCAGACGCCCTAATCAAAACCGATCAAGAAGCTCGGCTGACAGTTGCCTGGGCCAGCATATTCATTATCAGCCGAATCATGGTCTCCTTGTTGGCCGGATCTGACTCGGCGACCAGCAAGGTCAAGGCGGCCAGGCCGACATCGTTTATAACCGGCTCGCCGCTCTCACTGAGTAAGCGGCTATTGCGGTGCAGGAAGTCCACAAACAGAAAGGCTGCGCTGCGCTTGTTACCATCGGAAAACGGATGGTTCTTGATGACGAAGTACAACAAGTGCGCGGCTTTGGATTCCACGCTGGGGTAGGCCGGCTCACCGAAAATGGTCTGATCCAGATTCCCTAACAGCGATGCCAGACCTTCGTCACGGTCACGTGCGAAAAGCTCGGTAGCTTCTTTACGGTTCATAAGCTCGGCTTTCAGGTTGTCCAGCGCCGTTCGGGCCTCGCGGAGCGTTGGTAGCGTGCCGCCGGGCTGCGCTTCGGGGTCGGTCAATAGACCTTCGTCGTAGCGTTGCAGCAGCAGGAAAGTCTGCGCATAACGGCTCACAATATCTACCAGGCCGCGCCCACTGCGGCCATCCAGTTCGGGGCTTTGTGCGGCTTTGCGAACCAGCGCCAGTGCGGCTTCCAGTTCGCGAGCATTGGCTTCAAAGCGCTGGTGGTTCAGGGTCCAGCCCTGGGTCAGGTGCTCACGCAGGATGCGGGTGGCCCATTGGCGAAAGCGAGTACCCTGTTGAGAGTTGACCCGATAGCCAACAGAGATAATGACATCTAGGTTGTAGTGTTCAATCGTCCGAGTAACCTGCCGATTGCCTTCCTGCCGAACTATCCGGAAATCCCGGATAGTTGCATCTCGCGACAGTTCGTGTTCAGCGTAAACATTCTGTACGTGCTCATTGACCGTGCGTACGTCCTTGCCGAACAGGTCAGCCATCTGCCGCTGGCTCAGCCATACCGTGTCTTGACCGGTATCCAGCCGTACTTCGACCGCTTGATCAGGGCCTTCGTAAATGGCGATCGGGTTCTGATTTTCCTGAGTCATGCGCACTTCTCTTCCTTAAGAGTTTGATCAACGCTCATCTTGCCTGCAGTCAATTCGCGGGTGAAGGCTTTTTGTAGCCGCCGAGTTGAACGCCCTTTTTTATTACCAGTCGAGTTTGATCCAGCCACTGGACTCAAGGTATTTGCCAAGCATTACCACGCACATGACCACCACCAGCAGGCGCAGTTTATTGGGGTCGATCTTGTAGAGAAAGTGCACGCCGGTCCAGGCGCCGATAAATTGCCCGACCATCATCACCAACCCCACCTGCCAGACCACATTGCCGTAGAGGGTAAAGACGATCAGCGATGAAAAGTTGGTGGCGAAATTCAGCGGTTTTGCGGTGGCCGTGGCGGCAATCAGCTTGGCCCTGCGCAGCATCACATTGGCCAGGGTGAAAAAAGACCCCGTGCCCGGCCCGAACATGCCGTCATAAAAACCGATGCCGGGAATCACCGCGTAGGTAAAGGTTTTGCCACTGACCTTGGTGCCCAGGTTTGCGGCTTTGCCGGGTTTGTACAGAATGAAGTAGACCGCGATAAAGGTCAGCACCAGCGGCACGGCCAGCGTCAGGTATTTCTGATTCACGAAATGCACTGCCACCGTACCCAGCGCCGAGCCCAGAAAAGCGCCGATCACCAGCGGACGAATATGCCGCAGGCGGATCTTGGATTTTCTCAATAGCAGCACGGTGGCCGTGCCAGTACCCAGGCAGCCCTGCAATTTGTTGGTGCCCAGCGCATTGATCGGCGACATGCCCGAGAGCATCAACGCCGGAATAGTAATTAACCCGCCTCCCCCGGCCAGGGTATCAATGGTCCCGGCCAATACCGCCACCGCAAACAGCAACCCGATCAGCTCGAATGAGATTTCCATGTACGCTCGATATGCTTTGAACTAGTGATGCCCTGGCGGCATCGGGAAGTGGCCGCTGCGGGTAGCTAAGCGACGATGATGCAAATCATCGCACGGCTGAGGTTTGCGTAGTTTCCGTGACGAAAACTTTTTCTACGTACAGACGGCGTTGATCAGCTCCATCATCTCCGGGTAGCTATATATCGCACTCTTCTCCGGCGCCTGCAGCGCAGCCGCGACCATCGCCTGGGCGATCTCGGTGGTGCGGATGGAGCGATACTTGGCCGGCATCAATGGGGTGAAAAGAGACAGAGCCGAAGACAACAAGGGCGGCGTATGCCGCGAGCCAATAATCATCGCTGGCCGAAAAATACTTACCACTGCCGGACCCTGATCCAATACCGCCGCTTCCGCCTCGCCCTTGACGCGCGCATAACGCGGCAACCCCGGCGCGCCAGAGCCGCTGGTTGTGGCTTTGATATTCGCCCCTATGGCCGACATAAAGGCAAAATGCTGCACCTTGCCGGAGGCTTTCAAACCCCGCGCAAAAGCCGCGTTAAGCTCAACGTCTACAGCGCGGTGCTGCGCCAGGGACAGCTTCGCCGTACCCGCGCCCACGCCCAGCACGCTGAAACCCACCGCTTCGTTGTAGCACTCCGTCAGTGCTTCAACTGCGGCTTGCTCTAGGTTGGCTGGGGTCATATCGAGTACTAGCCGTTGTTTCACTCTCGCATCAGTTGACGCGTTGAGAGGCTGACGGGTCAAGGCGATGATTTGGCTAAAAGCGTCGCAGCGCAATAGTTCGCCAAGCAGTGCTTGTCCGACTGAGCCGGAGGCTCCGAGGATGATGGCGGTTCTATCGTTCATTGCATCTATCCTGTTGAAGGGGAAAATCAGCATGCACCGGCGCAGAGCTTTTACAGAATGATTTAAATAAGAGCTTCCAGGCCTTTCTTATCCACCAGGTTCAGCAGCTTCAATGACGGACCATTAGGTTTTTTGCCGCCGACCTCCCATTTCTGCACAGTGGAGGGGCTGGTATTGAGGTATGCGGCGAACACCGTCTGGCTGGCGCGGGTTTTCTGCCGAATGCTTTTGATTTGTTCAGGAGTGTAGGTTTTCACTGGCGGTAAACACAGCGCATCGAACTCGCGCAGAGTGACGTCATTCATCACGCCTGCTTCGTGCAAATCTTTGGCACCCTCGTGGATGGCTTCCAAGATTGATTTATCCATCGTTTACAACCTCGATCAATGCGCCGCCTTTGACGGCTTTGTTCAACTCGACCCTGCTGTAACTCAGTAAGGTATTAGCATACATTTTGAGGGCTTTGAGTTCCTTGTTGCTGATGTTAGCCCTGGCGTTCTTGGCAAAGCCGTAGACGAAGAAGGCCTTATCTGCAGCCCGGTAGGCCAGCAGAGTACGGAAGCCTCCGCTCTTGCCACGGCCACCGACCGCCACCCGCTTCTTGAACACCTAGCCTCCCAAGTCAGCATCTACCAAGCCTTGGTTGATCTCGTCGATCGCCGCCAGCAACACCTCGTCTCCGAGCCCTTCCTTAAGGGCCCATTTGCTGAAGGCCTTGTTTTTAAATACTTGCATACCCGTCCTTGTTGGTATCAAGTGTAGCACTTGGTGCTATAGTTTCAATCGGCAGCGACTTGCGACCCATCACGCATTCAGGTTGGTTTTATCTCCAACAGATAGTCAACTGTCGCGGTCATAACAAGTTCGTCATCCTGCGCCAAAGTCTCAAGTCTGCATTTGACCACACCGTAGCTCTTACCCGGCTTTGGCGGATGTATTTCCAGCACGGACACCCTTACGCTTAGCACGTTAGGAAGGGTAACCGGGCGATGCCACCGAACGCTTTCCATCCCTGACGCCCCGGTCATGGATGTGCCGACCAGAAAGCCGTCAACAACAATGGAAGCGGTTAGCGAGAGCGTATGCAGACCGCTAGCGATCAGTTGGCCATACATCGAGTTCCTAGCATGCGCGTGATCAAGGTGTACCGGAAGGCGATCAAATTCATTGCAGAACCGCAATGAGTCCTCCTCGGTGATTTGCCGTGGGCCAAGCATCAGCACTTCGCCCACCAGAATATCGTCGAAATACCTCACAAGCTCGTCACTCCGACTGATGGCAAGCGACGCAGAACTTGTTGCCATCCGGATCGCGGAAGTAAGCGCCGTAGTAGTCAGCATGATATTCAGGCCGAAGCCCTGGCTCTCCATCGCATGCGCCGCCGTTCGCCAGTGCGATAGCATGTGCACGATCCACGATTTCGCGAGTGCTGGCCAGGAACGCGGTCATTTGACCGTTGCCCGGATGATGAGGCTGCTGGTTGTAAGGGCGTTGGATAACAAACAATGGCCTGGGATCGGGAGAAGACTGCCAACCCGCCCAGGGGCGTTCGGCGTCTACAAACCTCGGATCAATGCCGAGCGCTTCCATCAAGGGGCTGTAGAAAGCCATAGCCCGATCAAAATCGCTGATGCTTATTACGATGTGGGAGAGCATCCAGTTGTCTCTTGAGTGGGAATACTATCTGGTTAACATATTAGAATTAATATTCATCCGACCCCGTTAACTCTTAACGGGCGCACACCCTACTGCGACCACCCAAGATGATAATTCTGGATTTATACTCCCTGCTATAAGGGTCGGAATAGTAATAATTCCGCATAACCATAAAATGGGGTTTAGTGCACTTTTTACGGTTAGCCGTCCGCCGGCCTCAACCGCCTTACTTAGTATCTGGTCCTTCATAAATTACTCATGGTGAGTGAGGTCGGAACATAACGCACGCAACAACGAAATATTGGGAGTGGAGTGCTATGGGGTCGCGTAGCTTAAACCGCAAAACAGGAGTGCAAAATATTTCCGCCTGATTGCGATTCTTAGGAGCTAAGGGCATCTGCATTTTAATAACTCCCTGCCATAATAATAGATGTCACTCAATTTTTTCGCTCTTCCGGAATTGCACCCTACCCTAAGCAGTAGGGCTTCAAGTTGCTGTTCCGTAAGTTTGACTCGCTTCGCATGGCAAAAGCGAATAAATTCATTAAAACGCTTGAGATCATTGGGATGTACAATGCCGCCACCAGCTACATTGTAGAAGCTCAAAAATAACTTGCTAGCAACTGGCGGTAGTTCTTGAATATCTTCGTCCTCAACTGGAACGTGCCACATATCGCGAGCTCCTGACGGTGATTAGATAGAACGCGCCTCTAATACGCGATACAGCACTATTCCGTTGCGGCGAATTTTTTTCAAGGTAATCATGACGTTATCTTTTTTCCCTACAAGCAGTGGCATGCTAAATCTCTCGCGATCAAACACAGTTACAGCCAAAAGCACAGCAAGCCGCGCAGGCCAGCAACGGCAGGCGGGTTTGGATGTCTTGATAAATAGATCGGGCATCCATGCCACCGAGGAGGTACTGCAATTTGCCAGTTACTGGCATAGTGATACTTTTTGCTGGGGTTGCCAACTTTCTTTTTGCAGCTCGGCGGCAAGTTGGTCGGCAACTTATGAATCTGTATCGCAGGCGCTGCTGTGGCCTAGATATCCACCAACGCTTTCCCCAACAACAAGGTCCCAGAAATCACCAGCAAGCTGTAGAGAAATACCCGGAAGCGATGTTCATTCAGCCGATGATGCAGGAACTCACCGAGCAATGCCCCAACCACCAGCAGCGGTATAAAAGTCACCACTCTGGGTAGCGCCGGCATCAGGGTGCCGTCTAGCAGGAAGATAACGCATAGGCAGGTATTGAGGCTGAACCAGGTGCTGAGCAGGGTGGCGCGGAGGTGGCTTTTGTCCAGGCGGGTGCCGGCCATGGCGTAGACCAGCAGGGCACCGCCAGAGGCGAACAGGCCGTGGGTGATGCCGGCGCCGAAGGTGAGTACGCGGCTGAGCATCGGTGGATGCGGGTGCACTGTGTGCTTGTGGTACATGCGCCAGAGTTCGCGGGTGGAGAACCACAGTACCAGCAGGCCGAAGGCGGCTTTGAGCAATTGATCGCCGAGCCAGGGGCGCATCAGGTAACCGGCCAGGGTGCCGGCTAGCATCAGTGGCAGTATCAGCTTGAGCAGGGTCGGCCAGTGAATATGTCGGCGGTTGCGCCAGGCCATATAGCCGCTCATCAGCACATTCAGCGCGATCATTACCGGTATCAGCTGCGATAGGGGCAACAGCAACGCACCGAGTGACAAGGCGATGATCAGGCTGCCGAAACCGGTGATGGCTTCAACCGTGTAGGCCAATAATATAAAGGCGCCGACCCAGATCCAGGGATCAAGCAGCATGGTGAAACCGTTTACAGGGGGAGGTCATGATGGATGGCATAGAGTTCGGTTTGTAGGGTCGCTGAATGGGCGGGATAGGGTAACCTGATTTCAACCTTGGGTCGCCTCTGCGGGCTGTTTTGTGGGAGCGCCGGCCTCGGCGTGAAGGCGCGGGTCCGATTCGCCGCGGGGCCGCGGCTCCCACCAGGGTCCAGTGCTCAGCTTTTTTGTGCCTTTGAGCTGCATGCTTTATCGCAGCTCACCAGCAAAGCGTTTGCGTACCTGACGCAGGTACAGCGCCGGGGCGATGCGCCAGAGCAGTGCGCCGAAGCGTGATACCGGCTCGGGCAGTATCCAGCGTTTGCGTTGCTGCAGACTGGTGTCGATCAGCTCGGCCATCCACTGCGCGCTGCGCATGCCGCCGACCATGGAGCGCGGATGTTTGGCAATGTTGCCATCCTTGCCCAGGGCGTGGTTTTCGATGGGTGTATCGAGAAAGCTGGGGTAGGCCATCAGAATATGAATGCCGTCGGCCTCCAACTCCAGACGCAGCACTTCGAAGAATTGCGTGAGTGCGGCCTTGGCTGCGCAGTAGGCAGCCCGCCCAGGTACCGGCATCCAGCCGGCCATGGAGCCGATGCAGATGATCTGCCCGGTGGATTCGCGCAGCATCGGCAGCGCCGCCAGGGTCAATTCCACCGGGCCCTGCCAGTCCACCGCCATGACCTTGCGAAACACCGCAGGATCCGTCTGGTTCGCTGGTGAGCGATGGGTAATGCCGGCGTTGTTGACCAGCAGATCAAGCTGGCCGAAACGCGCATGGGTTTCGTCGATCAGAAAATGAATATCTGCGGCGCGGGTGATATCGCAGGTTACCGTCAGCACCCTTCCTGGATTATTCAGTTCTGCCGCTCGATTCTTCAGGCCGCTTTCATCGATGTCGGCCAGTACCAGGCTGTGCCCGGCGGCAAACCAATGTTGGGCCATGGCCCAACCCAGGCCAGAGGCGGCGCCGGTGATCAAAATTACGCGCATGGGGGCTCCCTTTGGTCGCCAGCTTGAAGCGGGAAGCTGACCGGGTTGTTATGAATTAATGGGTACAAGAATGGGCGGTGAGCTTGACTGGTCAATCGCGCTTCTCACACTGACAGCTTCCAGCTTTGCTTAGCGCCTCAACCCATTCGCTTCGACAAAATACTCGAACGTCTCTGCGGACGTCTTGGCCAACGGATAGCCGAACTCCTCCTTGAGCCGCCGATTGCTTAACTCTGGCCGGTAGCGCAGAAAATTGACCTGCGCTGGGCTGGTGGGTTTGCCGCGCCATTGGGCGACTTGCAGGCCGGCTTTGACCAGCCACACCGGCAGGGTCAGCAGCGGCTTGTTCAAGCGTTTGGCGATTTCTGCCATGGTCAGTGCGCCGTCGCCGGCCATGTTGTAGATGCCGCTTTTGTCTTCGCGCAGGCCCATTTCCATGGCGCCAATAACGTCTTCATCCCAGATAAATACAAAGGGCGAGTCGCTGCCTTTGAGCGCCAAAATGCGCGGCGCCATAAACAGGTCGGTAATCTGGTTGCGCGTGTCTTTGCCCAGCACGGTGCCGGGGCGGAAGATCAGTTGTTGCAGTTCCGGGTGTTGCTGGCGGTAGGTCGCCAGCAGTTCTTCGATCTGGCGTTTGTGATCGGAGTAGGCAAACTCCGGATTGCCGCGAATGGCGTCCTGTTCGTCGATCCACTCTGGGTTGTCAGGGTAGTAACCGTAAGCGGCGCCTGAGCTGGTGACAGTAATGTGTTTGACGCCGGCCTTGGTGCAGCATTCCAGCACGTTGCGCGTGCCGTTGACGTCGATATCAAAATCCCGCGCTCGGTCCTTTGAGGCCTGAAGAATCGAGGCCAGGTGCACTACGTGAGATATGCCGTCTTCCTCGAGCACCCTGGCCAGCTTTGGGTCGCGCACATCCAATACCTGAACGGGGAAGGCCAGATCATCGCGGGCGCGGATGTCGGTGCCGATCACGTGATAATGGGCGGCCAGACGGTTCCCCAGTTGATGGCCGATATAGCCGGCGGCGCCGGTGATCAGAATGCGTTTAGTCATGTGCGGTACGCGCCCATATTTGTGAAAGAGTCAGCCCGGACACCAGATGCCAGACGCCCCAGAAGGCAGTGATCAGCATCATGCCGCCGGCCTCGGGAAAGAAGGTAAAGAGGATTACCAGGCCCAGCCCTGAGTTCTGGATGCCGACTTCCATGGTCACGGCGCGGCGGTCGGGCACCGGCAGTTTCAGCAACCAGCCCATGCCGTAGCCGAGCGACAGCGCCAGCAAATTATGCGCGACCACCAGCCAGAAGAAGCTGTGGAAGCGCTCGATAAACAGGCCAAAATTGTTGAAAAAAGCGATGCCGACAAACCCCAGGAACACCAGCAGCGAGGCGATGCGCAGGGGCTTTTCGCTGCGTGCAACCAGGCCGGGCAACTTGCGCCCGGTGGTCATGCCCAGCACCAGTGGCAGCGCCAGTACCAGTAACACCAGCAGCAGAATCCCGCCCGGCTCCAGGGTGATTTGTGTGAGGTATTCGCGGGTATGCGGGTTCAGCCAGCCGTAAAAGGCAAAGTTCAGCGGTGTGAGCACGGTGGCGGCCAAACTGGAGACGGCGGTCATACTGACGGACACGGCGACATTGCCCTTGGCCAGCCAGGTCATGATGTTGGAGAAGCTGCCGCCGGGGCAGGAGGCGACCAGAATCATCCCCAAGGCCAGTTCGGCATCAATCCTCAGCGCCCAGGTAAACAGGCAGGTAGCCAGCGGCAGCAGCAGAAACTGGGCGAACAGGCCGGCCAGGGGTGCGACCGGCGCCAGCGCGATACGTTTGAAATCCTCCAGCCGCAGGCTTAATGAAACGCCAAACATCATGCAGGCCATGATGATGTTCAGCAGAATCAGGCTCGCCGGGTCGAACTGGATCGGCAGTGCGCCACTCATGCGTGGGCCGCTTTGGCTGCTGCAGGCTTGGCGGGTGGCGCTTCGAGTTCATCGATATGCGTCTTGAGCGCCTGCAGGTAGGCGTGCTTGTTGACGTAATAGGCCATGCGCGCGAGCTTGATGTACTCGTAGCCGCCGTCCAGGTTGACCCCTGCCCGCTCCTGCTTGATCTGTTTGAAGGCCTTTGCTGCGGCGCTGCCCTGTTGTTGTTCGTGGATATACAGCGCGACCAGTTTGGCCTGCTGGTTGCGCCCTTCCCACCCCAGCCCGGCGGCTTCGATCATGCCCATCATGAACAGGTTGTCGTACTGCGGATGGAAGACGTTCATGTACAACTGCGGGGCGTCGTGGCCGGCTGGCCAGTTCAGGTGCTGGCGGTCGATAAAGGGGTAATCGAGCAGATACCCGGTGGCCATGAGGATCAGGTCATAGTCGGCGCTTTCGCCGTCGGTGAAGGTCACGGTGTGGCCGTCGATCTGCTGGATGTCGCGGCGCGCCTTGATGTCGCCGTGGCCGAGGTGATGCAGTACCAGTGAATTGACCACCGGATGTGACTCATACATGCGGTAATCGGGATCGGGCAGGCCGTAGTCGGAGGGCTTGCCGATGATCATGCGGATCATCGCGGCGTCCATGCGTTGCTTGAGTGGGCGCGGCAGTTTGAGCTTGCCGCCGAGGGTGTCGATGGGCCGACCTTTGATAAATTTGGGCAGAAAGTAGTAACCACGGCGCAGGCTGATATCCACCGAAGCGGCGTGGTGTACTGCGTCTACGGCTATGTCTGCACCGGAGTTGCCGCAGCCGACGATCAGCACACGCTTGCCCTGGAATACGGCTGGGCTACGGTACTCGGATGAGTGCATCAACCGGCCGGCGAACTCACCGGGCAGCTTGGGGATATTCGGCGTGTGCAGGGTGCCGTTGGCGATCAGCACGCCATCGAACAGGCGCGATTGCTGCTCGCCTTCGCATTCACTGACCAGCCGCCAGCCGCTGCCTTCGGGCTCCATGCTGATGACGCGGGTGGCAAATTCGTAGTGCGCCTTGAGCTTGAAGTGCTTGGCGAAGTCGCGAAAGTATTGGCGCAGTTCGCTGTGATGCGGGTAGAAGGCCACCGAGTCGCGCATGGGGAATTCACTGAACTCGGTCATGCGTTTGGAGGAGATCAGGTGCGCGGTGTCGTACATGGTGCTGTGCGGGTTATCGATATCCCACAGCCCGCCGACATCGTTGTGCAGTTCCAATCCGGTAAAGGTGATGCCCTGCTTCTGCAGATTGCGGGCGGCGGCCAGGCCCATCGGGCCAGCTCCAATGACGGCGTACATGGGTGTTTCCTCTTGTTGTTCTTGTTTTGCTTTTGCGTTTTGGAACCTTGATTTAGGCAGCTCCGAGGTTTCCGCGTCATTGCGGATAGCCTGGGGCGGACACGCTACGAGCCATCCATGGGGCTCGTCGATGCACGTCCCTGTGCATCGACGGTCCGCCCCAGGCTATCCGCAACAACGCTCAATCGGGCCTAGTGCAATCAATCAAGGTTCCCGGCGTCCTTTGTTGTTTTAAATGCACGGAGCCCGATAAGCGCTTTTGCCAAGCCGCTGTTTCAGACCGTCGATGACCATGGATGGTCATCGCCGAGCGAACAGGGACGTACTTGTAGCGCGTCTGGAACAGCGGCTTGGCAATAGCGCCACTACGCAAGTCGTCCAAGCAGCATTTGCCCAACCCCGAGCTAACAGCAACCAATCAGCATTTCCCCCACACCACTGCAAGGTTATGATCCTGAGTCTAGTCGAACGCCTGCGGGCGGTATCGGACCAAACGGGACAAGGGACCAGCAATTCAGGCCATGACGGATTCTGCCGAACACAGTGTCACCCCACGCTACGGCCAGGCCATCGTGCAGACCGCCGAGCGTCTGGGTCTGACCCTGCCCGCGCACCTGACCGAGCGCCTGCGGCATGCCGAGCGGGTACCGTTGAGTTGGCAGGACGAATTGTGGGAGGCGTTTTGTACGGCCAGTGGCGATCCGCTGGCCGGGCTGCGTCTGGGGCTGGAGATTCAGGTGGGGCATCTGGATAGCGTGGGCATGCTGCTGGTGACCTGCGATACCCTGGGTGAGGCGCTGGAGGAGCTGATCGAGTACGCGCCGGTGATTGGTGATGGCGGTGAGTTTCAGCTGCATCGCCACAGTGGACAAGTGTATATCGACTATCAACCACACCTGTCGGTGCGTGAGCCTGAGCGCGTTGAAGCGGTGATGGCGAGTATGTTGAAACTGACGCGCTGGGCCACGGGGGAGCGTTTTCAACCGAGCGGTATCTGGTTTGCACATAGCCCGCTGGCGCCGCTGGAAGATTATCAACAGTTGCTAGATTGCCCGATCCATTTCAATGCGCCATGCAATCACCTGGGCTTTGCTGCCGAGCAATTGGAGCTGCCGCAGATCCAGGCCAACAGTGCGCTGCGTGAGCACCTGCGGCGACTGGCCGATCAAACGTTGACCGAGATGGGCTCGCACAGCCTGAGCGCTCGCGTGCAGCAGTTGGTCAGAGCGCATCCGCGTTGGGGCAAGGAGCGTATTGCGGAGCTGTTGGACCTGAGCGGCCGCCACCTGAATCGCAAGTTGGCTGAAGAGGGGCTGTCGTTCAAGAGCCTGCGCGAAAGTGTGCAGCAGCAGATTGCCTGCGATGCCTTGCACGCGGACAAGCGCGTCGCGGAGATTGCCGAGCAGCTGGGGTTTTCTGACGAGAATGCCTTTGTGCGCGCGTTTCGACGTTGGCAGGGTGTGACGCCAGCGCGCTTCAAGGCCCAGGGTCACTGATCTGCGCGGGTTATCCTGAAAATCCCCTAAGTAAGCTTTTCCGCCAATGCGTTGCTGATAGCTTCGCGCTGCTGGCGTGCTCTGGCGTTTGTGGTCGGCTTCAGGCATAACTGCTGCCCGGGCAGACACTGGGCCAGGCGTGCGACGCTGACCGGTGTCAGGGCGCCCAGGCGCGGATAGCCACCGATGGTCTGCCGGTCATTCAGCAAAATGATCGGCTGGCCATCCGGGGGGACCTGAACAGCGCCTAGGGGAATGCCTTCAGAGATGATTGCCGGCCCCAGATAGCGCAACGCTGGCCCGAGTAATTGCAGGCCCATGCGGTCGGCGCGCTGGTCCACTTGCCACTGCTGATTGAACAGGGCGAACAGGCTCTGGCCACTGAACAGCGCGATCTGTGCGCCCAGAATCAGGTCCAGACAAATCGCTTCGCTGTAATCCGGAATATGCTGCGGGGGCACGCCGGCCGGGGCGGGTCTGGCGTTGCCTATTATCAGCACATCACCTGGTCGCAAAGGGCTGCCATCGCCATTCAGGCCGCCGAGTTGTTCGCGGCGAACCTCGCTGCGTGAGTTTAAAACCTGTGGTGCTTCAAATCCGCCGGGCGCGGCCAGGTAGCCGCGCGCGCCGCTGCGGGGTGCGCCCAGTATCAGTTGCTGCCCAGGCGCTACGGTAAAGCTCTGCCACGCAGGCAGCGGCTGGCCATCCAGCGTGGCCTGCAGATCGGCGCCGGTGAGCGCCAGGGTGCTGTGCTGCTGGCAGTGCAGGCTTATGCCGCCGAAGGGCATTTCCAGTACAGCGCAATCGGCCTGATTGCCCAGCAGCCGATTGGCCCAGCCAGCGGCTATCCAGTCCAGTGCGCCACCCTGGGTTACGCCCAGATGGCGGACGCCAAAGCGGCCCTGATCCTGCAGCTGGGCGAACCCGAGGGTTTTGTCGATGCGCAGGCCGGTCATCGGTCAGTGTCCATTGGCGTCGCGTCGCCACCCGCGGCAATAAAGGTGTCGCGGTCGATGGCAACAAAGCGCACGCGATCGCCCGGTGCGAGCAGGCTATAGCCGTCGCGCTGGGGGTCGAACAGCCGTGTGGCGGTGCGGCCGAGCAGGTTCCAGCCGCCGGGTGATACCAGCGGATACACTGCTGTTTGCCGCTCGGCGATGCCCACGCTGCCGGTGGGCACCTTTTGCCGTGGCGTGCTTAGCCGTGGTGCGGCCAGCTCAGGTTCGACCAGGCCCATATAGGCAAACCCCGGCACAAAGCCCAACGCAAAGACGCTGTATTCCCGGGCGCAGTGGCGCTCTATCACTTCAGCCACGCTCAGGCCGCTGAGTTGCGCCAGGCGCGGTAGATCCGGACCGACACTGGGGTCGTACCACACCGGGATCTGGTGCAACTGGCCGTGGGTTTCCGTGCTGGCGGGCTGCAGGTTTTCCAACGCCGCCTGCACTCGCCGCAGGGCCTCGGCTTCACTCATCTGCAGGCCGTTGTAGTGCAGCATCAGCGTGGTGTAGGACGGCACCAGATCGATCAGCGCTTCGGCAAAATGCTCACGCAAGCGCTCGCCTGCGGCAATCAGCCAGGGCATGTTGGTTTCTTCGATGCTGTCGAACAGGCGCAGCGTCAGTACATCCAGTGCGGCGGTTTCGATACGCAATCTCATGGCCGTGCGGTTCGGCCGGACGCGGTTCAACCTAGCGCAGCGCGAATACGGCGGACCGCATCGACTGCGGCGGGATTGTCACCGTGCACACACAGGGTGTCAGCTTCCAGCAGCAGTTCGCTGCCGTCGTTCGCGATAAGCGCTTGGCCGCTGGCAAGTTTGATGGCCTGGGCTACTACCTGCTCGGCATCATGCAGCACGGCGCCGGGTTCGGACCGCGTGACCAGATAACCCTGGCGATCATAGGCGCGGTCGGCGAAGGCTTCGAACAGCAGCCCGACGCCGCAGTCAGCTGCCAGATCGCGGGTGGGCTGATTGTTGCGGCGGGCCAGCAACATCAGTTGCAGTGTTGGGCTGTAGGCGGCGATGGCCTGCATAACGGTGCGCAGCAGGTCGGGGTTCTGCATCATGTCGTTATAGAGCGCGCCATGGGGTTTGACGTAGCTCACCTGCCCGCCCTGGGCACGGCAGATGCCGTCCAGTGCGCCTATCTGATAATGCAACAGGTCGGTCACTTCCTGTGGGCTACACTGCATGGAGCGCCGGCCAAAGCCGACCAGATCCGGGTAGGCCGGATGCGCGCCGATACGCACGTCATGCTTGAGCGCCAGGGAGACGGTCTTGCGCATGACGCTGGGGTCCGAGGCATGGAAGCCGCAGGCGATATTGGCGCAATCGACATGCTCCATGACTTGATCATCCAGGCCCATGGTCCAGGCGCCAAAGCTTTCGCCCATGTCGCAATTAAGCAGTAATTTCTTCACACACTCGCTCCTGACTGATGCTGAACAAATTAACGCAGTTCCAGTCCAACGGCCACATGCTGCAGTAATACACGAGGTACGCGATGAAGATTCTGATGGTACTCACCTCCCACGATGAACTGGGCGATACCGGCAACAAGACTGGCTTCTGGCTGGAAGAGTTTGCCGCCCCCTATTATGTGCTCAAGGATGCCGGCGCGCAGATCGTGCTGGCCTCGCCCAAGGGCGGCCAGCCGCCGCTGGACCCGAAAAGCGACGAGCCGGACGCCCAGACGGAAGCGACCAAACGCTTCAAGAAAGATGATCTGGCGCAGAAGCAGCTGGCGTCCACTCTGCCGTTGGCGGATGTGTCGGAAACCTTTTTCAGTGCGATTTTCTATCCCGGCGGGCATGGTCCTTTGTGGGACTTGACCCACGACAGCCATTCCATCGCGCTGATCGAGGCCTTCGTGCTGGCTGACAAGCCCGTTGGCGCGGTCTGCCACGCCCCTGCGGTTCTGCTCAATGCCCGCGGTACTGATGGTGAGCCGCTGGTCAAGGGTCGCCAGGTCACCGGCTTTACCAATTCCGAAGAAGAAGCCGTGGGCCTGACTGATGTGGTGCCCTTTCTGCTGGAAGACAGCCTGAAAGAAAAAGGCGGTGTGTACAGCAAGGGTGACGATTGGGCGTCCTACGTGCGCGTCGACGGCAAGCTGGTCACCGGGCAGAACCCTGGCTCCTCGGAAGAGGCCGCCAAGGAACTGCTCAAGCTGCTGAAATAAAGCGAGAAGCCGCGATCAGCTGATGATCATGCAGGTCGCGGTGCCGTAGGCGTAGAGTGAGCCGGTTTCATCGCGGATATAGCCTTCGGTGATGACCAGCCGGCGGGTCTTGTTGATGACCTTGCCTTCGGCCAGCAATGGCTTGTTGAACGGGATGGGTTTACACATTTTCACGTTCAGCTCGATGGTGCCGTAGCTCTCGCCCACCCCCAGGGTGGTGTGGGTGGCGCAGCCGGTGACCGAGTCCAGCACGGTTGCGGCAAAGCCGCCGTGTACGCCGCCCAGCGGATTGGTATGCGTTTCGTTGGCGGTGGCTTCAAACAGTACGCGGTTGAGCTCCACTTCCTTGACTTCCATCGGAATGGTTCTGGAAATCGGCGCGCGTGGAATCAAGCCTGCGGCGGCGGCCTGCATGATTTGCAGGCCAGTCATTTCTTTCGGGTTCATCTGGGTTTCCTGTAGAAAGTAGGTTGAATCACGCGGCCTGGCGAGCCTCGCGCAACTGGTCAAACCAGTTCAAGGCGTCTTGCCAAAGCGGTTGGGCACTGGGCCGAAAGTAGCCCATGTGGCCGATGGGCGGAAGTCCCGCGGCTGCGGGTATCAGGGTCAGGCCCTGGTAGTCGGCCTGACGGTAGGCCGACATGAAGGCATCCCGTGAGGCCGGTGAGGCCCAGAGATCATCCGTCGCGTTCAGCGCAATAATCGGCGTGGTGATCTGTGCGAACTGCTCCTCCAGGCCCGGCATGGTCGGGTCTTCAAAGAAGTAGCGTGGGTAACGGCACCAGCGTTTCCACTGTCGGTAAACCCCTAGCGGCAGATCTTCACCCATCCCCAGTTTGCGCCAGGCCAGATATCCCTTGCTGCGTGTTACCAGCGGGCCGACAAGGCGCCACATGGTCAACACCTTCAACCGCTCGGCAAAGGGCATCCAGCCATGCCAGCCAGCACCGGTGCCGAAGGTGTAGAGACCGCTTACGTGTTGGTAGTTGGGTAGCAGGCCAAAGGCATGGCCGCCGAAGGAGTGGCCAACCATAAAGGTCGGCAAGCCGGGTTGATGCAGATGCTCCAGCGCGGCAGCCAGATCCAGCCGGGCCCAGTCCAGATAATCCATCTCAAAGCCGTTGAGCGAGGGCGGGCGTGATTCGCCGACGCCACGGTAATCCAGCGTCAGGGTGCTGTATCCGCGGCTGGCGGCGTACTCGGCAAAGCGTCGGTAGAAGCCGCGCGGCACACCGGTGGCGCTGCCGACCAGGATGTGACCTATGGGCGAGCTGGCGGGAAACAGGCTAGCCGCAAGCGGATAGCCATCCGCCGCGATCAGGGTCAGTTGTTGTGCTGGGTTGCTGTTGGCAGTGGGCATGATAAAAGCCTGAAACTCGGTTGCATTTGATGCTCCCGAGTATATAGACCGATTGGTCTATAACGCAAAGACTTTTCCGCAGCGCGATAGTCCAACCCGCTATTGTGCGGGCTGCATGCGGTTCCAGAAGCGATACGCGGGTTCAGCCAGAAACATCACCAGAAACAGCCGCAGGACCTGCAGTGCGGTGACCAGCGCTACCGAGAGTTGCAGTGCTTCGGCGGTCAGACACAGCTCGGTAATACCGCCGGGCATCATGCCGAGCATCAGGCTGATATCGTCTACATCGGCAAACCAGCTGAGGGCCTCGGCACCGAGCGCCGCGACGACCATAGCGATCAGCGTGAAGAGCACCACCCTGAGCATAAAGGCGGGCGCGCTGCGGAAAAACGAGCGGTCAAAGTGGCAGCCCAGCGCGCAGCCAATCAGCCATTGGCCCAGCTCACCGCCGCCGGGCGGCAGCACGATATCCAGATCGAACCAGACACTGGCCACGGCGCACACGGTCAAGGGGCCGAGCATCCACGGGTTGGGTTGCCCGAGTCGCCGCCAGACCAACGCCAGCCCAGCGCCCAAGGGCATCAACAGCGCCAGCCAGCCCCAGTGGGTCACGCCCTGCTCCGGCGGCGGTGTATCTGCCAGGGCAAAGGTGAAGAGCGCGGGAATGATCAGCACCACCATCAGTAGCCGCAGGCTATGGGCGGCGGCGACCTTGGCCGGCTCCGCGTTATGCCGCATACCTAGCACCACCATCTCGATGGCGCCGCCTGGCATGCTGGCAAAATAGGCGGTGGCGCGGTCTACGCCGCTGCGTCTGAGTACCCCGATACCGATAACGCAAAGCATCACGGTGACGCAGGCGCCCAGCACGATAACCCACCAATGGCCGAGAACCTGCTGAAAACACAGGCCCCGTGAAGTGCAAACCGATGGCGCTGGCGACAATCCATTGCCCAGTCTGCCGGCCGCCAGGCAAGGGCGTGAGCATCCAGCCGGTGCAGCGCACCAGAATCACCGCCAGCAAGGAGCCGATCATCCACGGCAATGGCCAGTCAGCAAGACTGGCCAGCCAGCCACCAAGCAAGCCGACCAGCGGCGTGGACCAGAGTCGTGCCTGGTCCAGACGCGAGGCCTTGTCAGGCATTGGCGAGCTTCGCTGCGCGGCGGGCACGGTGCGCGCGCCAGAACGGCAGCGCGGCCATGAACACCACCACTACCCAGAGGCCCAGGGTAATCGGGCTGCTCCAGAGAATGCCCAGATTGCCATCTGAAATTGACAGCGCGCGGCGCAGGTTGCTTTCCATCATGCCCCCCAGGATAAAGCCCAGCAGCAGTGCCGAGAGCGGGAAGTCCAGCTTGCGCAGGATGTAGCCGAACACACCGATGGCGATCATCAGGAACAGGTCGAAGGTAGTGGCATGTACGGCATAGACACCGATCGAGGTGATGATGGCGATGGCCGGTACCAGCGTCCAGTTGGGCACGGACAGGATGCGCGTGAACAGGTTGATCATCGGAATGTTCATGGTGATCAGAATCACGTTGGCGACAAACAGCGAAGCAATCAGACCCCAGACATTATCGGGCTGATTCTGGAACAGCAGCGGGCCGGGGGTGATGTTGTACAGCGTCAGCGCGCCGAGCATCACAGCGGTGGTGCCGGAGCCGGGAATACCCAGCGTCAGCATCGGCACCATGGAGCCGCAGGCGGAAGCGCTGTTGGCGGTTTCCGGTGCGGCCAGGCCGCGCAGGTCACCTTCCCCGAAACGGCCGCTGGCGCCAGCAATGCGCTTCTCGGACATATAGCTCACGGCGCTGGCCAGGGTTGCGCCCGCACCCGGCAGCACGCCGAATACAAAACCCATGACCCCGCTGCGGATATTGGTGGCGAATACCGACGCGCCTTCCTTGAAGTTGAACAGCATGCGCCCGCTGGCCTTGACCGCGGTCTGGCCATGGTGGGTGCGCTCCAGCAACATGAGGATTTCACTGATGCTGAACAAGCCCAGTACCAGCACCACGAACTGGATGCCGTCAGACAGGCCCAGGCTGCCGAAGGTGAAGCGATACACGCCGCTGTTGGCGTCAATCCCGACGCAGGACAGCATCAGACCGATCAGCACCGCCACAGCGGTCTTGACCGGTTTGTCGCCGGCCATACCAGCCAGACAGACAATCGCGAAGACCATCAACATGAAGTACTCGGCGGGCCCGAAGGACACCGCCCAACCGGCCAGCAGGGGCGCAAAGGCGACCACCCCGAGCGTTGCAATCATGCCGCCGATAAAAGAGCTCCAGGCGGAGATGGACAGGGCAATACCGCCCTTGCCCTGGCGCGCCAGGGGGTAACCGTCCAGCGTCGTCATCACGGCGGAGGCTTCGCCGGGGATATTCAGCAGAATCGAGGAAATACGGCCGCCGTATTCACAGCCCAGATACACCGAGGCGAGCAGAATCAGCGCCGTCTCCGGCGGCAAGCCGAGGGCAAAGGCCACCGGAATCAGCAGCGCAACGCCGTTGATCGGGCCCAGGCCCGGCAATAGGCCAACGATGGTGCCGATGGTGGTGCCCGCCAGGGCGGTAATCAGATTGTTCGGGCTCAAGGCAACGCCGAAACCCTGTCCGAGATATTGCAACGTATCCATGATCAGTTCTCCAGTACGGCCAGCACGCCCATGGGCAGCGGCACGTCAAGAATGCGGTCAAACAGGAAGTACAGGCCAAGGCCCAGTACCACGGCGAGAACGGCGCTGGGCAGCCAGCGGCCACCAAACAGCTTGGCCATGCCGAAACCGAACAGCGTTGCGGTGACGATAAAGCCGACCTTTTCAAACAGCGCAGCCAGGGCCAACAGCAGGGCCAGGCAGATCACGACCTTTTTCAACATGGCCGGCACCACCTGCGGCGGCGCCTCGTCACCGGTTTCCAGCGCGGGCTTGCACATCAGCAGCAATGCACCTGCGCCTAACAGAATCAACAGCAGCAGCGGGTAGGCGCGTGGGCCGACCGGCTCGTAGGAAAAGGGCGCATGGTAGCCCCAGGCGGTTATGCCGAGGCCAATGCAGGCCAACAGCAGACACGCCGCAAACAGGCGGTGATACAACATGATGGAGTCCTCGCGGGTACCGGCCGGGGCGTTGCGCCGCCGGCCATCAGGGGTCGGATATCGGGTGTGCGCTAGCGGGTGGGGCTAGCGCCGGGGTTATCTGACGTTACTGCGTCAGGCCAAACTCGGAAGCCAGTTGCTTGTACTGGGCTACCTGTTTCTTGACGTAGGTATCCAGTTCATCGCCGGTCATCGAGAAGGGAAACAGCTCACGTTGCTCGCGCAGCGTGGCGTAGTCGTCGGAGGCGAGTACCTCTTCAAAGGTATTCTTCCACCAGGCGTAATCTTCATCACTGACGTCCGGCCCCATGTAGAAGCCGCGAATCACCGGCCAGCTCACGTCGTAGCCCTGCTCTTTGGCCGTGGGAATGTCGGCAACCGAGTCACCTGGCAGGCGCTCGTCAGAGAGGATCGCCAGAATCCGGATACCGCCACTTTCAATGTGTGGCACGGAGTCGGAAATATCCGTGCTGGCCACGTGAATGTGGCCGCCGAGCAGCGAGGTAGCCAGTTCACCGCCGCCTTCCATTGCCACGTAGCGCAGTTGGCGAGGATCAATTCCGGCGGCGCGGGCGAGCAGTGCAGTCTGCATCCAGTCCTGGCTACCCACAGTGCCGCCGGAACCGATCACGACCTTGGAGGGATCCTTTTTCATAGCGGCAATCAGGTCATCCAGAGTCTTGAACTCCGAATCGGCCCGCACGGCGATGGCGCCATAGCTGGAACCGACAGCGGCCAGCCATTTCACCGCGTTTTCATCAAAGCGGCCGAACTTGCCCTGGGCCAGGTTCAGTAGTGAGCCACTGGAGAATGCGGTAATGGTGCCGCCTTCGGAGGCGCGCTGCGCGACCACAGCGTTATAGGCCACGGCGCCGATGCCGCCGGGCATATAGGTGACGCGCATCGGCCGGCTGATTTTCTTGCCGTCCAGCAGCGCGGTCTGCGCCAGTTTGCAGGTCAGGTCAAAGCCACCACCGGGGGATGCCGGCGCAATTCATTCGGGGCGGCGCGGTTCATCGGCCAGGGTGTAGGTGGCAATGCCCAGGCAGGCAACGGCCAACAGGGTGGCGCAGAATTTTGATTTCATGGGTCGATCCTCTTGTTTCTTATTTTAGGCGATATCGCCGCAGTCTTTTTCCGAAATCACGTAGCCAGGCGGCTTACCAGATCGGCACGCTGTAGCTGACGATCAGGCGGTTCTCATCCACGTCACGGGCATAGCTGGAGCGATAGGTCGCATTGCGCCAGCGCAGACCGAGGTTTTCCAGCGGGCCGGCCTGAATCACGTACTGCAGCTCGGTGTTGCGCTCCCAGTCGGTGCCGTCCCGCCGGCTACCAGCTCTGCCTGATCACCTTTGGTGTAACGGGTCATGAAACTCAGGCCGGGCAGGCCCTGGGCCGCGAAGTTGTAGTCATAACGGGCCTGGGCTGAACGCTGGCCGGCTTCGGCAAAGTCATTGATCTGCACAAAGTTGGCCAGGGCCGGGTTGCTGCCGTCGATGTAGGGGAAGGCATTGTCGCCACGCATTTTCTGCAGGTTGAAGCCAAACTTGTGACCGCCCAGGGCGTAGCTGAACAACGCCTGCCATGCCTGGTTGTCGATATCTCCGGCCTGGGCTGCGCCCTGCTTTTCGGAAATGGACACACGCACTTCGCTTTTCAGGTTGCCTTCACCCAGCGCCAATTGGTGGGTCAAGCCAGCAAAATGTTGGCGGTAAATATCATCCAGTTGTGCCAGGTGATAGCTACCGGCCAGGCTGGGCATGAACTTGTAGTCCAGCCCCAGCCAATCAAAATGGTCTGCCTCGAACGAGCAGCCAAAGCGTTGGTTCTTGCTGTTCGAGGTGATTTTCTGCGCATCGGTGGAGTCGCGGTCCTTGGCTTTGGTCAAGCGGCCGGCGCTGATGCTCAGGTTGTCGAATTCGTTGATGGTGGCCATGCCGCCTTCAAAGGTTTGCGGCAGAATGCGGCTGGTGTTCGGGTTCAGCGTTGGCAGCTTGGGTAGCAGGCTGCCGACCAGCAGCTCGGACTCCGATACGCGGGCCTTGGCGGTCAGGTTCAGCTTGCTGTATTCATCCGCGGCGCGGCCGTCGTCATGTGTGGGCAGCAGGCCGGTGCCGGTGCGGTCGGGGCTGGAGTCGAGTTTTACCCCGAGCATCGCCTGGGCATCCAGGCCGAAGCCGATGGTGCCGGGCGTGTAACCGGACTTGAGGTGCAGGATAAAGCCCTGGGCCCATTCTTCACGCTTGGATTGGCCAGCGCCTTCACGGAAATCCCGGTTGAAATAGATATTGCTGGTGCTCAGTGTCGCACTGCTGTCTTCGACAAACCCTTGGGCCAGAGCAGCCTGGGCTAGAATGCCGTGGGCTATCAAGGTGGCGGAGCCAAGGATCAATGCCGAGGGTATACGGCGGGCAAAATGCGGCTTTGCATGCATGGGGTAAACTCCATTGTTATTGTTGTATCAGGCGATCTCTGCGCCTTGAGTCGTACTGCACCCGGGTGTTTGGGTGAGCATGCGGCAATCCTAAAGCGCAAACCTTTCGCCAACCTTTCAGGCTGGCGGCCCCGGTTTGCGGGTGTACACTCTGCCCGAAGGCAGGTTATGAACAGGTAATGGAGAGGGCGGCGTTGCGCATTCTGCTGGTGGAAGATGATCCGGAACTGGCTGACAGTCTGACCCGCATGCTCAAAGCCGGGGGCTGGACCGTGGACACCCTGCACGATGGCGTGGTTGCCGATCAGGCGTTGCGTGGCGAGGACTACGCCCTGGCCATCCTTGATGTCGGTTTGCCGCGCATGGACGGTTTTGAAGTGCTGCGCCTGCTGCGTGAGCGTGGCCAGACCCTGGCGGTGTTGATGTTGACCGCGCGCGGTGAGGTGGCGGACCGTGTGCGCGGGCTGAACCTGGGTGCCGACGATTACCTGGCCAAGCCCTTTGAGCTTACCGAGCTTGAGGCCCGGGTCAACGCGTTGTTGCGCCGCAGTCTGATGGGTGGCGAGCGTCAGCAGCATTGCGGTGAACTGGTCTACGATCTGAATGACCGGCGCTTCAGCCTGAGTGGCCAGCCACTGCAGCTGCCCTCCCGCGAGCACGCGGTGCTGGAGAACCTGATCGCCCGCCCGGGCCGCTTGATGAGCAAGGAGCAATTGGCTGGCAAGGTGTTTGGCCTGGACCAGGATGCCAACCCCGAAGCGATTGAAATCTACATCTCGCGGCTGCGCCGCAAGCTGGATGGCAGCCCGGTGCGCATCGTCACCTTCAGAGGCCTTGGTTATCTGCTGGAAGCCAGTTCATGACGGAAGCGGGTAGCCTGCGCGGCCGGCTGTTACGCCGCCTGGCGCTGATGCTGGCGATTCTGCTGATGCTGGCCAGCACGGTCGCCTACTGGAATGCACGGCGCGCCGCCGATACCGCCTACGACCGTTCGCTGTTGTCTTCTGCGCGGGCAATCGCCGAGCGCCTCTACGATGAGGACGGCAAGCTGGTGGTCGAGGTGCCCTATATCGCGCTGGACAACTTTGCCTATGACATCACTGGCCGCCTGTACTATCAGGTGCTGGACCTGCAAGGGCGATCCGTCTCTGGATACGAGGACTTGCCCGGCCCGGCTGAGTCGGTGGAGCTGACCCGCGACTACCCCGCTCTGGCGCGCTTTTACAATGATCAGTACCGGGGCGCGGGCGTGCGTCTGGTCAGCCTGATGCAGCCCATCAGTGGGGGCCCGACGCCAGGCATGGCGGAAATTCGTGTAGCGGAAACCCTTGAGGCCCGCGACCGCATGGCGCATACCCTGTTGCGCCAATCCCTGATCAATCTGGGCGTGCTCGCGGTCAGTGCCTTGCTCCTCGCCTGGCTGGCGGTGACTGCCGCGTTGCGCCCCTTGCGCCGTCTGCGTGAAGAGGTCGCGGCGCGAGCCAGTGATGATCTGCGACCCATCAGTACCGAAGGCCTGCAGCGTGAAGTGACGCCACTGGTCGATTCGATCAACCATTTTACCGGCCGCCTGCGCGAGAACTTCGAGCGTCAGCGGGACTTTATTGCCGAAGCGTCGCATGAGCTGCGCACCCCGCTGGCGGCGCTCAAGGCGCGGATCGAATTGGGTTTGCGCGCCAGCGAGCCGGAAAGCTGGAAAACAGCGCTGCACGAAGCCGAGCAAAGTACCGACCGGACCATTCAACTGGCCAATCGGCTGCTGTCCATGGCGCGCATCGAGCGCGGCGCCCGAGCCGTCGCCGAGGGTAGCGCCGAGCGGGTAGCGATGCAGCCGCTGGTGCAGGAACTGGCGATAAGTATGGTGCCGCTGGCGCATGCCCAGGGAATCGAGCTGGCGTTGGAGGCCGATCAGCCCTTCGATGTCTGGGGTGAGCCCACGCTGTTGCAGGAATTGATCAGTAATCTGATCTCCAACGCGCTGCAGCACACGCCTAGCCAGGGGCAGGTCATCCTGCGGCTACGGGCGTCGCGTCTGCTGGAAATCGAAGATACCGGCAGCGGCATTCCGGAAAGCGAACGGCAGAAGGTGTTCGAGCGCTTCTACCATCAGGGTGAAGGCACCGGGTTGGGCTTGTCGATTGTCGGTGAGATCTGCCGCGCCCACCGGGCCGAGATCAGCCTGCACCAGGGCAAGCTCGGTGGCTTGCTGGTGCAGGTACGCTTTCCCGCCTGATCAGTCGCTAAGCAGGCATGCTCAGGCGCGTCTCGCCGCGCAGCTTGATCACATCGGCCCGGGGCGGCGCGCCAAACATGCGGCTGTATTCGCGGCTGAAATGCGACGGGCTTTCATAGCCAACGCGATAGCTGGCGGTGGCCGCTTCCAGCCCCTCGCTGAGCATCAGCCTGCGCGCTTCATGCAGGCGCAGCTTCTTCTGAAATTGCACCGGCGACATGCGCGTGACCTGCTTGAAGCTGTGATAGAGCGTGGATTCGCTCATGTTCACATCCTCGGCCAGCTCACGCACGCGCAGGGGCTCGGCAAAGCGATCCTTGAGTACCGCGATCACCTTGGAAATACGGTTCGACTGACTGTCAGCCGAGACGAATTCGCGCATGCGCGAGCCCATCTCGCCAATCAGCGCGCGGTAGATAATCTCGCGCTGAATCAGCGGAGCCAGCACCCGGGCATCGGCGGGCGAGTCAATCAGGCGCACCAGCCGGGTCATCGCATCCAGAATGCCCAGGTCAACCTGGGCCACACACAGGCCGCAGGCGGAATAGGGGCAATCGATGGGTTCCGCAGGCGGCGCGGCATCGCCGAGTTGCAGTACCAGCTCGGCGACTTCGGCTGGGTCGATATTGATTTTCACCGCCAGAAAGGGATTCTCCGGTGAGGCATCTATCACCCGCCCGTTCACCGGCAGGTCCACGCTGGACACCATATAGCTCAGCGCCCCGTAGACAATCTCGCGGTCTCCCAGCTCGATGGTCTTGCGGCCCTGGGCGATCACGCACAATGAAGGCTCATACACCGTCGACATGCAGGGGGTGGGGCCGTCCACGCGGAACAGGTCCAGCCCCGGGATAGTGGTTTCATAGACGCCTTCCTCGGTCATTCTGGCCGACACCAGATCAGCCAGTTCTCGGCACATGGGTTCGGCGGGCAAGGGGCTGTAAGACACTGCTTTCTGTACACAAGGGTCCAGCGTACCAGGGGATTGAGCGAGGTGGTTCATGACTGTTCTCCAAGAGCGTGGCGTCAGTATATACAGGATTGGATAAGCGGCAGCCGGAGAGAAAGGATATTGCAGGATTAGGCAATAAACCGGCAGGATCGCGCAAGCCCTGCTGTAACAGGCCCTATAGCGGTGCATGATTAGTCCGAAGAGACTGCTTTGGGGCGCGCCAATGTAACCCCATATTTTTACAAAAATAGAATTAGGCAATCATGCCGCAGTAATGCGCTACCCGCCCGTGAGCTGTTCACCGTATCGTTTGCCACTACCAAGGCGCCCTCTACCAGAGCGCCCTGCGTCTTTCAGTAACGATTCAGATTAGTGACCCCACGGGAAGTGAGAAGCATCATGCAAGCGATTACCTTCAAGGAAACCAGAGTGCTACTGCTCAGCGCACTGTTGCTGACTGTCATGGCGGGCTGCGACGCACAAGGCCAGGACAATGCCGCTGCGCCACCGCCGCCGGAAGTCGAGGTGGCAGAGGTCAGACCCGAAGCAGTGACCCTGTGGGGCGCTTTCAGCGGCCGTGTCGAAGCGCCCGAAACGGTCAGTCTGCGCCCGCGAGTGAGCGGTTATATAGACAAGGTCGCCTTCGAAGAGGGTGAACTGGTCAACGAGGGTGATGTGCTGTTTGTTATCGACCCGCGTCCTTATAAAGCCCGCGAGCAACTGGCCCAGGCCGAGCTGGCGCGCATGCGCAGCCAGTTGACCCTGGCCAGCAGCGAGGCGGCGCGTTCCGAGCAGTTATGGGAGCGGCGTGCGATCTCCCGTGAGGAGTTCGAGCAGCGCAGCGCAGCCAAGACCATGGCCCAGGCGGGCGTCAATGCTGCGGCAGCTACCCTGCAAAGCGCGCAACTGGACCTGGAATACACCCAGGTGAAGGCGCCGGTCAGTGGTCGTATTGGCCGCGCGCAGGTAACCCTGGGCAATCTGGCCACGGCGGATAGCACATTGCTCTCGACCCTGGTGTCAGTCGACCCGCTCTATGTTTATTTCGAGAGCGACCAACAGACCGTGCAGGACAACCCCCATGGTCAGACGGTGCCCGTGCGTGTCGGTTTGGCGGGTGGTCAGGACTTTCCGTTCCAGGGCCAATTGGACTTTGTCGACAACCAGTACAACGCCCGCACCGGTACGCTGCAATACCGCGCTCAGGTAGCCAATCCGGATGGAGCGTTGCGGCCCGGTCAGTTCGCCCGGGTGGAAATGCCCGTCGCCTCGGCCAGCGCCGCCTTGCTGGTTGATCAGAAAGCGGTATTGACCGACCAGGACCGCCGTTATGTGTATGTGCTCGATGAGGCCAACAGGGCCGAGCGGCGCATCGTTGAAACCGGTCGCCGGGTAGACGGCCTGCAGGTGATAACCGATGGCCTGGTGGCCGGTGATCGCGTGGTGGTCAGTGGTTTGCAGAAAATTGCCTTCCCGGGTATCGAGGTGGTGCCGCAGCTGGTGGAAATGCGGCGCACGCCTGCCCCGGTAGTGGTAGCGACGGCTCGCTGAGGTAACGGCGCTCCTTTTTCCTTTTAATTGACTGATACGGACGAGCCCACCGGGCGCGTTCCGGGAGGCTGTTGCCGTGAATTTTTCGCGTTTCTTCGTAGACAGGCCGATCTTTGCCTCGGTGTTGTCGATCATCATCTTCGTTGTCGGCCTGATCAGCATCCCGCTGCTGCCGGTCAGCGAATACCCTGAAGTGGTGCCGCCCAGCGTGCTGGTCAGCGCCAGCTACCCCGGCGCCAACCCGAAGACCATTTCCGAGACCGTTGCGACGCCGCTGGAGGAAGCCATCAACGGTGTCGAGAACATGATCTACATGAAATCGGTCGCCGGCAGCGACGGCAGCCTGGCGCTGACTGTGACCTTTGCCCTGGGCACTGATCCTGATCAGGCCCAGGTACAGGTGCAGAACCGCGTATCTCAGGCCCTGCCACGCCTGCCCGAGGATGTGCGCCAGCTCGGGGTGACTACCCAGAAGCAGTCGCCCAACCTGATGATGGCGGTGCATCTGACCTCACCCGATGACAGCCTGGATGCGACCTATATCCGCAACTATGCGGTACTGCATATTCGCGATGAGCTGGCGCGTATCCCCGGCGTGGGTGAAGCCGGCCTGTTCGGCGCTGGCGACTATGCCATGCGGCTGTGGATCAACCCGCAGAAGGCCGCGTCCCTGGGCGTGACGGCGGGTGATATCAGTGCGGCGGTACGCGAGCAGAATATCCAGGTGTCGGCCGGCCAGATCGGCGCGCCGCCGATGCCAGGCGGCTCGGACATGCTGATTTCGATCAATGCCCAAGGGCGGCTGGAAACGGTAGAGGAATTCGGCAACATCGTGCTCAAGACCGGCGAGCAGGGCGAAGTCACCTTGCTCAAGGACGTGGCGCGGATCGAGCTGGCCGCGTCGCAGGATTCCCTGCGCGCCCTGCTCAACGGGCAGCAGGCAGTGGCACTGCCGATCTTCCAGGCGCCGGGCTCCAACTCGCTGGATGTGTCGGCGGCGGTGCGCGAGAAGATGGCCGAACTGCAGGAAGAGTTCCCTGAGGGCCTGAGTTGGGAGATTGCCTACGACCCGACGGTGTTTATCAGCACCTCGATCAAGTCGGTGATCATTACCCTGCTTGAAGCTGTCGCGCTGGTCGTATTGGTGGTGATCCTGTTCTTGCAGACCTGGCGCGCCTCCCTGATTCCGCTGCTGGCGGTGCCGGTATCTATCGTCGGCACCTTTGCGGTGCTGTTGATGATGGGCTTTTCCATCAATACGCTGACGTTGTTCGCGATGGTGCTGGCCATCGGTATTGTGGTCGATGACGCCATCGTGGTGGTCGAGAACGTCGAGCGTAATATTGAAGCCGGCCTGGCACCGCTGGCGGCGGCGCATCAGGCAATGCGCGAAGTCAGTGGGCCGATTGTCGCGATCAGTCTGGTGCTCTGCGCGGTCTTTGTGCCCATGGCGTTTCTGGATGGCATCACCGGGCAGTTCTATCGCCAGTTCGCGATGACCATTGCCATCGCTACGGTGATTTCCGCCATCAACTCACTGACCCTGTCGCCAGCACTGGCGGCCGCCCTGCTCAAGCCCCACGATGCGCCACCGGATCGGCTGGCGCGGATCATCAACCGGCTGTTCGGCTGGATCTTCCGCCCGTTCAACCGCTTCTTCCTGCGCAATGCTCAGCGTTACGAGCGGCTTGTAGGTCGTAGCTTGAGTCGGCGCGGGCTGGTGTTTGGGCTGTATGTGGTGCTGCTTGGTGGTACTGCGCTGATGTTCACCCAGGTACCCGGCGGCTTTATTCCGATTCAGGACAAGACTTACCTGATCGGTAGTATCCGCCTGCCCGAAGGGGCATCGCTGGACCGTACCGAGGCCGTGGCTCGTCGGGTCAGTGAGCTGGCAATGAATACCGAAGGCGTCTCTGATGCGCTGGCGTTTATCGGCTTCAATGCGTTGCAAGGCACCAATACCCCGAACGTGGGCACCGTGTTCATGGTTTTTGATGACTTTGCCGTGCGGGACCGTACCGCCCAAGCCATAGCGGATGATCTGAACGCGCAGTTGGGTGGAATCAATGAAGGTTTTGCGATTACCTTCTTGCCACCACCGGTGTTCGGCTTGGGCGCAGGCTCGGGTTATTCGCTGTATATCCAGGATCGCCGCGGCGCGGGTTACGGTGAGCTGCAAACTGCGACCAATGATATGGCTCTGGCCTTGAGCGAAACGCCCGGCATGTTCTACCCGTTCAGCTCCTATCAGGCCAACGTGCCGCAACTGGATGCCGACGTGGATCGCATGCAGGCCAAGGCCCAGGGTGTGCAGCTGGATGATCTGTTCGGCAGCCTGCAGCTGTATTTCGGCTCGCAGTACATCAACGATTTCAATCTGTTCGGCCGTACCTACCGGGTCATGGCCCAGGCGGATGCCGAGTTCCGTGATGATCCCAGTGACATCGATCACCTTTATACGCGTAACGCCAATCAGGAGATGGTGCCGCTCAATACCATGGTCACGCTGCGTGAAAGCTTCGGCCCGGATCCGGTGATCCGCTATAACGGCCACCCGGCGGCGGATCTGATCGGCCAGTCCGACCCCTCCATGTTGTCATCGGCGCAGACGCTGGCGGCGGTGGTGAAGGTGGCCGACGAGGTATTGCCCGCCGGGATGACGCTGGAGTGGACCGACTTGAGTTTCCAGCAGGTAACCCAGGGCAATGCCGCGATGGTGGTCTTTCCGCTGGCGCTGCTGTTGGTGTTTCTGGTGCTCGCGGCCTTGTATGAAAGCTGGGTGATGCCGCTGGCGGTGATCCTGATCGTGCCCATGTGTTTGCTCGCGGCGCTCTTTGGGGTGTGGATGGTCGGGGGTGATAACAACATTTTCGTTCAGGTCGGGCTGGTGGTGTTGATGGGCCTGGCGTGCAAGAACGCGATTCTGATCGTCGAGTTTGCCCGCGAGCTGGAGCTTCAGGGGCGTGACACCGTGAGCGCTGCGCTGGAAGCCAGCCGCCTGCGACTGCGCCCGATCATCATGACCTCGGTGGCCTTTATTGCCGGTGTGGTACCGCTGGTGTTGGCCACGGGGGCTGGCGCCGAGGTGCGCAATGCGATGGGCATTACCGTGTTTACCGGCATGATCGGCGTCACCCTGTTCGGTCTGCTGTTGACCCCGGTGTTTTACGTGGCCCTGAGAACCCTGGCCAAACGTGGTGAACAGAAGGCCGGTAAGCAGGAAAAGGGAGAGTCACATGTATAAGGTTGCAAGCATCATCAGCATGGCGGCGCTGCTGGGCGCCTGCGCCGTAGGGCCGGATTATCAGGCGCCGGCCCCGGTGCCGCTGGAGCACTTCAGTCATGACCAGACCAGCAGCCTGGCCTCTTCACAGGCTGCTGAGAGGAATAACGAGCTGCAGTTCTGGCAGGGCTTCGAAGATCCGTTATTGGCCCAGTTGATAGAACAGTCGCTGTTGACCAACCAGAGCCTGCAGGCCGCCTTGGCGCGTTACCAGGAGGCCGCTGCGCTGCTGCGCGGCACAAGGCGCGATCAATTGCCGAGTGTTACTGCGGGTGCCGGCGTTTCGGGGCAGCGGTTGGCGGAAGTAGAGCGCAGCCAGCCTGATCAGGAGCGCCTGGAGTTGTATCAGGCCGGGATCGGGCTGAGTTGGGAGCTGGACCTGTTCGGGCGGTTGCGGCGGGCAACCGAAGCCAGCGAAGCCGAACTGCAAGCTGCTGGCGCGGATCAGCAGACCTTGCAGGTCGCGCTGGCGGGTCAGTTGGCCAGCAGCTACTTCGAACTGCGCGGTCTGCAGCAGCAACTGCGGGTAGCCGAAGAGAATGTCAGCCTGCAGCAGGCATCGCTGGATATTGTCGGCGCCCGCCTGGAAGCAGGTCGCGGCACCTTGTTTGATCAGGTGCGGGCACGCGCTCAGCTGGATTCGACCCGTGCGGTGATTCCAGAGCTGCACGCGGGGATAGGCGCAGCCATGCACCGCATCAGCGTGCTGACCGGGCAGCCACCCACCGCACTGGTCGCACGCCTCGCCGTACCGGCGGACTTGCCTGCCAGCACGCCGCTGATCGCCGCTGGCAGCCCTGGTGATGTGATGCGCCGCCGGCCGGACATTCAAGCCGCTGAACGACGTTTGGCCGCCGCCAGCGCACGTATTGGTGTGGCCAGTGCCGATCTGTTCCCGCGCTTTACACTGGATGGATTAATTGGCTCGCTGGCCGGGAGTGGCTCCGCTCTCTTTACTGGCGGAGCGCGCAGTGGGCGCGTCGCGCTGGGTATCGACTGGTCGTTCCTTGACCGGGCGCAGGTGCAGTCGCGCATTGACGCCGCCGATGCGCAGGCCGATGGGCTGTTAGCGGACTACCGCCAAGCGGTGCTGCTGGCGTTGGAGGAAACCGAAACCTGGCTGTTGCGTTATCAGCACTCGCAGGAGCGGGTGCTATTGCTGCAAAGCGCTACTGATGCGGCGACCCAGGCAGTAGAGCAGGCGCGCGAGCGTTATGAGCAGGGCTTTATTGGTTACTTCGAGCTGTTGGCAGCCGAGCAGGAGCTGACTGGCATGCGCGATAGCCTGGTGCAGAGTCAGACTGACAAGGTATTGGCGATGGTCAACGTTTACCGTTCGCTAGCCGGAGCGCCTGGCGCAGGCTAGCCATTCCTTGGGGTACAGATGCGCAAAAACCGCTCCCTAGGGAAGCGGTTTTTGAGTTTTGCGCGTTTTTTTGTGGTGCTACTAGACCTTGGGTCGTCGACCCAGAACTAGCGAAACCACGAAGAGCACCAGGAAGACCAGGAACAAGATCTTGGCGATCCCTGTTGCGGTGCCAGCGATACCACCAAAGCCCAGAACCGCAGCAATGATGGCGATAATAAGAAATGTAACAGCCCAACTCAGCATGGTAGTTCTCCTTTTGATAGGGCTTTCGCCCCGCCGAGGCTAGCTCAGGACCAGCCATCTCAAGCTGCTCCAGGCTAACCGCGCCTGTGCCGCCCTGGTGTTGCTCGTTTATTACTCGGTGGCTTTCTTCAGTGCACGCATGCGGTCATGGCAAGCCCGAACTTTGGGCATTTCCAGTACCAGCAATGTGCGTACGTCGGCCTCGGAATCTTCCAGCGCTTCTTCAAACGCATGGAGGATACGGTCCTCGGCTTCTTCCAATTGGGCGATGTAAGTTGCATCTTCATCGCTTGAAATCATTGCACGGGTATCTGCGTAGATCTGGCGGCATTTGCCGGCAAAAGTACCACCCGTGGCTGGCTGCTCGTGATTGGCCGCTACTTTCAGCGACAGCGCCTGGATCACTTCGGTTTTGGCCAGCACCATGTCGCTGAACAGATTCTGCAGACCGATATCCTTGACCTCTTCACGGGCGTGCTCGTAGAAGCGCTGTCCGTCGCGGGTGATTTCAATCAGTTCATTCAGCTGTGCGGTTTTGTTCGTCATCGTCGTTCTCCAAGTGCATCGCGTCGCTTTTGGCGGCGTATACAGCAGCCACCGGCCGGGATTGACCGGTGGTTTGAATCTTTATTTCAGGTTCAGCTAGCGACATTCAGGGCGGACGAGTTAACGTCGGTCACGCCACGGATGTTTCGAGCAGTCTCTTCAGCCAGATCTTTCTCGGCTGCGGTGCTGACGTTGCCGCTCAGCGTTACCTGACCATCTTTGGTCTCAACCTTGATATCCAGACCATCCAGGTTGCGGCTCAGCAGGAAGCTGGACTTCACCTTGCTGGTGATCCATGCATCCGTAATCGCATCACCGGCGTCGTCGGCAGTGTTCTGAGCTTTGGCAGCGGTAGTGGCTTCGCCGCTGACAGTGATGTTGTTCTGCACATCACGCACGCCATCGGTGTTGGCGGCCAGGCGCTCGGCCAGTTCCTTCGCCTCGTCAGACTGGGCAGTACCGTCCAGCGTTACCACACCATTGGCAGTGGATACCTTGATATCCAGGCCTTCGGTGTTGCTGTTCCACAGCAGTTTGGATTTCACGCTGGCGGTAGTAGTGGCGTTATCAAAACGCTGGGACATGGATGCATCGGAGCGCTCGGTGCGCTCGGCATCTGAATCAACAGTCAGTTGGTTGTCGACGCTTTCAACACCGTCAACACTCAAAGCGACTTCTTCAGCCAGATCGCGATCCACATCGCTTTCTACCTGGCCAGTCAACACTGCAACGCCGTTGCTTACATCAACGTCGATCTTGAAGGGGTTCAAGTGACGGTTCAGAGCGATGGCAGTGACCACGGAGCCTTCCTGGCGCGCTTCACTCAATTGACGGCTGGTGTCGCCGTTGTCGGCGAAAGCGGTCATTGGGGACAGGGCAATAATGCCGGCAGTAGCAGTGGCCAGGGCGAGTGTTTTCAACTTATGCATGGGTATTCTCCGTTTATTTATAGCAAAATGACTGGCTTCTCAGTCGTGCAATACCTATCGCAAGCCCTGTGCCAAAATTGTGAAACAAATAAAATTCTTTAAAATCAATAATGTACAATTTTGAACTAGCACTCAAAGGCATGCAGGCTGCATGATCGCGTTTTGGTTCCCGTGCAAAGTGCACGAATATTCAGAGGCTTAATCTGGAAATGAAGTCAGGAGTAGAAAAAATGGACGCTGCAGAGCAACCGTGCGGACGTATTCTCCTGGTTGATGACGAGTCAGCCATCTTGCGCACCTTCCGTTACTGCCTGGAAGACGAGGGTTATCAGGTGGCTACCGCCAACTCGGCATCCAAGGCAGAAGCACTGCTTCAGCAGCATGTCTTCGACCTGTGCTTTCTCGATTTGCGCCTGGGCGAAGACAGCGGCCTGGATGTGTTGGCGCAGATGCGTGTGCAGGCGCCCTGGATGGCCGTGGTGATAGTCACCGCGCATTCGGCGGTCGATACCGCCGTGGATGCGATCCAGGCAGGTGCGTCGGATTATCTGGTCAAGCCCTGCAGCCCCGAGCAACTGCGCATGAGCGCAGCGAAGCAGCTCAAGGCCCGGCAATTGGCGGCCCGCGTCGAGCAGCTTGAAGGCCAGGTGGGCAAGCCTCAGGAGGGTATGGATTCCCGATCGCCGGCGATGATGGCGATTCTCGACACCGCTCGGCAGGTGGCTTCAACCGACGCCAACATACTGATTCTGGGCGAGTCCGGCACGGGTAAGGGCGAGCTGGCCAAAGCCATGCACAAGTGGAGTCAGCGCGGTAAGAAGTCCTTTGTCACCATCAACTGCCCCTCCCTGTCTTCCGAGCTGATGGAGAGCGAGCTGTTTGGTCACACCCGCGGCGCCTTTACCGGAGCCAGTGAGAATACCCTGGGGCGCGTCAGCCAGGCTGATGGCGGCACGCTGTTTCTGGATGAAATCGGCGATTTCCCGCTGGCGCTGCAGCCCAAGCTGCTGCGATTTATTCAGGACAAGGAGTTCGAACGCGTTGGCGATCCCGTTACTCGGCACGCGGATGTGCGGATTCTCGCTGCCACCAACCGCAGCCTGAAAGACATGGTTGAAGAGGGTCGGTTCCGCGAGGATCTGTTGTACCGCTTGAACGTCATCACCCTGACGCTCCTGCCGCTGCGCGAGCGTGTCGAAGATATTGCCGAGCTGGCCGAGCGTTTTCTGCTGCGCTTTGTGAAAGCTTACAGCACGCCTGCCAGGGGCTTCAGTGAGGAGGCGATGACCGCGCTGCTGAATTACTCGTGGCCGGGCAATATCCGTGAACTGCGCAACGTGATTGAACGCGCGAGCATCATCTGCACAGATGATCATGTGCAGCTCAACCACCTTGGCTTCAGCGGCCCGGCCATGAGCAGCGCGCCACGGGTGGGTGACGAACTGAGCCTGGACCAACTGGAACGCGCCCATATTGCCGCAGTGCTGGCCAATAGTGAAACGCTTGACCAGGCGGCCAAGACCCTGGGTATCGATGCCTCGACCTTGTATCGCAAGCGCAAGCAGTTGGCCCTATGAAGTTACGCAGCCGTTTGTTCGTCAGCAGCAGCGCGCTGCTGACGGTCGCGGTAGTGGGGCTACTGCTGGGCCTGTTCAGCGTGCTGCATCTGACCAAGACGCAGAACACGGCGATGACCCGCAATTTGAGCATCATCCAGGCGACGTTGGGCCTGAGCCATGAACTTAGCCGGCAGGTCACTCTGTTGTTGGCGGAGGATCTCGACAACGAAGCGCTGACGGCCTCCGATGCGCACTTCCGCAACTGGCTGGATACCGCGGCCAACAGCGCGATGAATGAAGCGGACGTGCAGGCCGTGGATGAAATCCGCTACGCCTATGCGACCTACAGCTTATTGATCGGCGAGCCCTTCACCGTGCGGCGGGAGTTGCTGCGCAACGACGAATTTGGTCAGGCGGTCGATGCCATGCGCAATCGGCTCAGTGCGGTGCAGATGCGTTATGTGGCCCAGGTCGAGGCCGCCGAGCAGAGTTCCCGGGAGCGGGCCTGGCTGGTCGCGGGCCTGATGGGGTTGATTGCAGTGGCCGTGCTGCTGATCGGGCTGATTACCGCCAACAGCATCGCCCAGCGTTTTGGTCGGCCGATTGAGTCCCTCGCCCGGGCGGCCGATCAGATCGGCAAGGGCGATTTCAAGGTAGTATTGCCGCTGTCGCCGATCGCCGAGATGTCGACTCTGGCGAAACGTTTCGGCTTGATGGCCGCCTCGCTGGAGGAATTCCGTAGCAGCGACATCGCGGCGCTGCAGGCGGAGCAGAAACGCTTGCAGGCGGTACTCGACAGTATCGATGATGGGCTGCTGATTTTTGATTGCGCCGCGCGCATCGAACATATCAACCCCGTCGCGCAGCGCCAGCTAGGTTGTGATGAGCGCCATCTGGGGCAGCATCTGGGCGAGATTCTGGGGCTGCCGGAACTCGACGAGCAACTGCACAACCTGCTGAAAGACGATTATCAGGAGCACGGTGAGCAGGATCTGCAGATCGAAGCAGGCGGCGAAACGCGCATGCTCAGCTACAGCCTGTCTTCGGTTATCCATGACGAGGGGAATTTTGTCTGCGCGGTCATGGTGCTGCGAGATGTTACCGAACAGCGGGCGTTTGAGCGGGTGCGCAGCGAGTTTGTATTGCGCGCATCCCACGAGTTACGCACGCCGGTAGCGGGTATGCATATGGCCTTTGCATTGCTGCAGGAGGGTGCCAATGCAACACCGGGCAGCCGTGAATCAGAGTTGATGATTACGGTCGACGAGGAGATGCGTCGCCTGGTCCATCTGATCAATGACCTGCTGAATTTTTCCCGCTACCAGAATGGCCTGCAGAAAATTGATCCGGCGCCCTGTGATCTTGAGCCGCTGTTGCTCAATACCCAGCAGCGTTTCAGTGGTCAGGCCGGCGAGCGGGATATCACCATCCTTATCGAGACCGAAGGCGAACTGCCCAGCGTGGAACTGGATCGTTTGCAGATCGAACGGGTGCTGGATAACCTGATCGGCAATGCACTGAGGCACACGGAGAAAGGTGGGCAGATTGTGCTGCGCGCGCGGCGCAAATCAGAGCGAGTGATTATCGGCGTTGAAGATAACGGCGAGGGTATTCCCTACAGCCAGCAGGCACGGGTATTCGAGCCCTTTGTTCAGGTAGGCGGTAAAAAGGGCGGCGCCGGTCTGGGCCTGGCTCTGTGCAAGGAAATTGTGCAACTCCATGGCGGTTATATGGGCTTGCTGTCCAAACCTGGGCAAGGCGCACATTTCTATCTGGCCCTGCCGATCTGACGCTTCTGGTAACAGGCCTGAGCGAACCTCGCAGCAGGTTCGCCGGTCAAAGGCGGTATAGCGGTTCTTTCAACCCATCAATTGCGGGTGATGATGATGTCCGGTTTAGCACTGCACTCTTACTTCAACGCGTCCATCAGTCATTTCAAAGCGCCCATCAAGGCCGCGGCGTTAGGCGCCGTGGTTCTGCTCCTGGCGGCTTGTCAGGCGGCGCCAATCCAGCGCGATTACGATATCAATCGGGATTTTACCCAGTACCGCAACTGGAACTGGGCCGAGCCTGATGTGAGTTACACGCCAGCAAATGATCCGCGTATCCAGAGTGATCTGACCACCCAGCGCATCCGCGAGGCGGTCAGTGGCCAACTGGATGTACGCGGCTTGCGTCCGGCACAGCCTGGTCAGGAGGCTGATCTGGACGTGAAGGTCTATGTGATCAGCGAAATGCGCAAGGATAACGTGACCACCAGCTATGGCGGCTCCTTTGGCAGTTATTGGGGCGGCTGGGGTGGTGGTTGGGGCGGTGGGCCCGGCTATGCGGAAACTCGCACGGTGGACTATCAGGTCTTTACCTTGCAGATCGACTTGCTCGATGACGGACAACTGGTCTGGCGGGGTAGCGATGAGCAGCAGTTGCGCACCACGGCGCAGTCTCCTGCCGAGCGTTCACAGCAGATTCAACAGATGGTCACCAAGATCCTCGGCGGCTTTCCGCCCTACTGATCCAGCGTTGCCTATTTAACGCCCTTTCGCTCAGCGCTCTTGAGCGAGCCGAGCACGCCGCGCAGAATCTGCCTGCCCAGTTGGGTGCCGAAGGCTCGCGCGGCGCTGCGGCCTATCGAGCTGGCCATATCAACCCAGGTGGACTGCTTGGATGTGGATTGCCGGGAGCTGCGGGATGTGCGGCTAGCGGATTCGGCTTTTGCCTGTTTCTGGGTACGCGTCTGCGCGGTTTCTTCGGACAGGGCTCTGGCTGCCTGGGCCTGAAGAATCTCATAAGCTGATTCGCGGTCCACTTCCTTGTCATATACCCCTGCCAGTACTGAATCTGCGATGATCGCGGCGCGTTCCTGATCAGTGATTGGCCCCATCTGGCTCGCTGGCGGGCGCATCAGCACACGTTGTGCCGGCGTGGGCACGCCTTTCTCATCCAGAAGTGACACCAGCGCTTCGCCTACCCCCAGTTCGGTAATCGCCTGCTCGACATTCAGCGCGGGGTTGCTGCGAAAGGTCTGTGCCGCACTGCGTACAGCTTTCTGATCCTTGGGGGTAAAAGCGCGCAGGGCGTGCTGCACCCGATTACCGAGCTGGCCGAGTATCGATTCGGGCACATCCAGCGGGCTCTGGGTAACGAAGTAGACGCCTACGCCCTTGGAGCGAATCAGGCGGACCACCTGTTCAATCCGGTCCACCAGGCTTTTTGGCGTATCGGCAAACAACAGGTGCGCCTCGTCAAAGAACAGCACGAAGCGCGGCTTGTCCAGGTCGCCGACTTCCGGCAGTTGCTCGAACAGCTCGGACAGCAACCACAGCAGGATGCTCGAGTAGGCCAGCGGGCTGTCGCGGTAGAGCCGCGCCGCATGCAGAATATTGACCACGCCCCGGCCCTGCTCGTCAGTCTGCATGAAGTCTTCGAGGGTCACAGCGGGCTCGCCGAACAGCTTCTCGCCACCCTGGTTGTCCAGGTTCAACAGCGCCCGCTGAATGGCCCCGATACTGGCGGCTGAGACGTTGCCGTAGCGCGGGCCAATCTCGGTACGCTGCTCATTGATATGGCTGAGCATGGCGCGCAGGTCCTTCAAGTCGAGCAGCAGCCAGCCGTTGTCATCGGCGACCCGAAACAGAATCTGCAGCACGCCGCTCTGGGTTTCGTTCAGGTTTAAAAGGCGTGCCAGCATCAAGGGGCCAAAATCGCTGATGGTCAGCCGCAGCGGGTGCCCGTGCTCACCGTGCACGTCCCAGAACACCGTGGGGGCCGATGCTGCGGTGATCGCGCCAAGGCCGACGCTGGCGGCGCGCTGTTGCAGTTTGTCGCTCATCACGCCAGGTTTGGCTATGCCGGAGAAGTCGCCTTTGATGTCCGGTACCAGCACCGGCACGCCCAGATCAGAAAATGCCTGGGCCATCACCTGCAAAGTGATGGTTTTACCCGTCCCGGTGGCGCCCGCCACCAGCCCGTGACGGTTGACCATGCGCGGTACCAGGCTGACTGAAATGTGCGCATTGCCGCCGAGCAACAGTGTTTGGGAAGGGTCTGCGGACATGCTGGTTGCTCCTGGCTGGCAATACTGTGATTGCCAGCCAGTTTAGCCTGTTTATTGCGCGCCGCGAGGCCCTGCTGAGCGCTTAGAAATTGGCTGGCGTGGTGGCGCTGATCAGCAGGCAGGGCACGTCGAAGGGATTGCGAAAACGGTGTGGCTGATTGCTGTCGAAGTAGTAACTGTCACCGGTGTCGAGAATGAAAATCTCGTTGTTGACCGTTACCTCCAACTGGCCGCTGACCACGGTGCCAGCCTCCTCGCCTTCATGCGTGAGCATATCCGGGCCGGTGTCCGAGCCTGGCGGGTAGGTTTCATTGAGGAACGAAAAGGCGCGATTGGGGTGGCCTTTGCCGACCAGCTTCATGGTCACTTCACCGGAGCCAATGTCCAGCAACTCCTCGGCGCGAAAGACCACCTTGCGTGGATTGTCGTCTTCAACTTCCAGCGAGAAGAAGTCCACCAGCGACATCGGAATCCCGGCCAGGACTTTTTTCAGCGAGCTGACCGAGGGGCTGACGCTGTTCTTTTCAATCATGGAAATGGTGCTGTTGGTGACGCCGGCGCGTTTGGCCAGTTCACGCTGGGACAGGCCCTTGAGCTTTCTAATGGTCTTGAGTCGGGCACCCACGTCCAATATCGCGTCCTCCACAGGGTTTTTGAGCGGTTTTATGTCAGGAATCATTGCATGACTGTTCAGAATTTACAACGGATCACAGTGCATGATTGAACACCTGTTAATATGGACGGTCATATAGCCGAATCTTATCCCGACCCTTTTTCTGCCGTGCTCACAGCCCGGTGGCAATGGGGTCAACACTGTTTCACGAGGAATGCCGAATGGATCTGGAAGACCTGCATTTGACACTGCGCACCCTGCAGCCGAGCGATTATCCGCAGCTCAAGGTGCTCATGGACAAGGTCTATGACGATATAGGTGGGGCATGGCCAAAGAAAACCATTACCCGTCTGATCAGCGACTTTCCCGATGGGCAACTGGCGCTGGTGGATGCCGACAAGCTGATCGGTGTGGCGTTAAGTGTGATGGTCGACTACGACGTGTTTTCCGACCCCCACCGCTATCAGGACCTGATCGGCACCACGGAAATCATCCCGAACAAGGCCGATGGCGATGCCATCTATGGCCTGGATGTGCTGATCGACCCTGAGTATCGCGGTCATCGCCTGGGCCGGCGCCTGTACGAGGCGCGCAAGGAACTGTGCCGCTCGCGCAATCTGCAGGCGATTCTCGCCGGTGGGCGTATTCCCGGTTATCACCTGCATGCCGATGAACTCAAGCCGAGCGAATACATCGAAGCGGTGGACCGCAAGGAAATCCACGATCCGATCCTGTCTTTCCAGCTGTCCAACGACTTTCAGGTCAAGCGGTTGTTGCGCCGCTACCTGCCCGAAGACAAGAAATCCATGGGTTACGCCACCCTGCTGGAATGGAACAACATTCTTTACGAAGCGCAGGAATCACTGCTGCAGATCAATCGCACCCAGGTGCGTGTGGGCGCCGTGCAGTGGCAAATGCGCCGCTTTGCCTCGGTCGAGGCGGTGCTGGAGCAGGTCGAGTATTACGTCGATGCGCTATCGGATTACGGTAGCGACTTTGCGGTATTCCCGGAGCTGTTCAATGCGCCGCTGATGGGCCTGCGCGATCAGACCGATGATGTCGAAGCGATCCGTTTCCTCAGCAGCTTTACCGAGCGCTTCCGCACCGAGATGCTGCGCATGGCGGTCAGTTATAACATCAACATCATCGCTGGTTCGATGGTCGAGGAAGGCGAGGACGGGCGTTTGTACAACGTCGCCTATCTGCTGCGCCGGGACGGTTCCGAGGAGCGCCAGGCCAAGCTGCATATCACCCCGCAGGAACGTCGCGACTGGATTATCCAGGGCGGTGACGAGCTGCAGGTGTTCGATACCGATGCCGGGCGTGTGGGCATTCTGATCTGTTATGACGTCGAGTTTCCAGAGCTGGGCCGGCTGTTGGCCGATCAGGATATGGACCTGTTGTTCGTGCCCTTCTGGACCGATACCAAGAACGGTTACCTGCGGGTACGTCACTGCGCCCATGCTCGTGCGATTGAAAACGAATGCTATGTGGTGCTCTGTGGCAGCGTCGGCAACGTACCGTCCATCGAGAACCTGGGTATTCAGTATGCCCAGTCAGCGGTGTTTTCGCCGTCGGACTTCCAGTTCCCGCATGACGCGGTACTGAACGAGACCACGCCCAATACCGAGATGATCTTCTTCTCGGATCTGGACTATAGCCGCCTGAAGCTGGTGCGCAATGAAGGCTCGGTGACCAATCTCAAGGATCGCCGCAACGATCTGTTCAGTCTCAAGTGGAAAAAGAAGGCGAAGACGAAGAAGAAATAAACCGGCGCGGCACGCGGTTCAGGTTGCAGAACAACTGATAGGCGATGGTGCCGGCGTGGCGTGCGACTTCGCTGGCATTCAACCCCTCGCCCCACAGCCGTACCTGGCTGCCAAGCCCGCTGCGTGGCAGGTCGGTCAGGTCCAGTGTGAGCATGTCCATCGACACCCGGCCAATCAGTTGGGTGCGCTGGCCGTCGACCAGTATCGGCGTACCATCTGCCGCGTGCCGCGGGTAACCGTCGGCATAGCCCATGGCGACCACGCCCACGCGGGTAGGCCGTTGGGTGACAAAGCGCGAGCCATAGCCGATGGGTTCGCCGGCTGGTAATTCCCGTACCGCAATCACCTTGGACTGTAACTGCATCACCGGCTTGAGCCGGGCGGCGTGCTCCTGCTCGAATTCGAATGGCGTGGCTCCGTAGAGCATGATGCCGGGGCGCGACCAGTCGCCGTGCGCCTGCGGCCAGGCCATGACGCCAGGCGAGTTGCACAGGCTGGTGGGCGCATTCAGGCCTTGGGTAGCCAGGCGAAAGGTTTCAAGCTGTTGTTCGGTGCGGCCGGTTTCCGGTTCATCGGCGCGGGAGAAATGCGTCATGCTGGTCAGACTGGCGACCTGCTTGCAGCTTTGCAGCTGCCGCCAGACATCGGCGTATTCGGCCGGGCTGAAGCCCACCCTGTGCATGCCGCTGTCCAGCTTCAGCCAGATCGACAAAGGCGCAGCAAGATCCGCTGCCAGCAGCTCCGCAACCTGCCCATGATGGTGCACTACGCACCAGAGCTGATGCTCCACAATCAGTGGCAATTCACTGCTCTCGAACCAGCCTTCCAGTAACAGGATGGGCTGTTGGATTCCGGCTGCGCGTAGCTCCAGCGCCTCTTCAATACAGGCTACCGCGAATGCATCGGCATCTGTCGCCAGGGCCTGGGCACATTGCACGGCGCCATGCCCATAGGCGTTGGCCTTGAGCACGGCAAAGGCGCGGCCGCCAGTCAGGCTTTTAGCCAGTTGGTAGTTGTGGCGCAGGGCGTCAAGGTCGATGAGGGCGTGGGCTGGGCGCATGCTGGCTTCTTGTAAAAAATGCGGGGCTGGACAGCCCCGCCAAGGCCTAGATTATCAGACCCTGGCGGCGCGGGGGAGCCAGGGCTGGAAGGGAAAGCATGTCAGATCGCGGCAACCACCGACATTTCCACCAGAATCTCCGGCTCGCAGAGCAAGGCCTGCACGGTGGCGCGCGCGGGGGCGGTGCCGGCGGGCAGCCATTGATCCCAAACGCGGTTCATTGCTTCGAAATCGGCGTTGATGTCTTTCAGGTAGATGGTCACCGAGAGTATCCGCGTCTTGCCGGTGCCGGCTTCGGCCAGCAGTTGCTCGATGGCTTTCAGGGTGCTGTGGGTCTGAGCCTCGGCATCCTTGCTCAGGTCTTCATCGGCGGCGACCTGGCCGGCCAGGTAAACCGTGTTCTGATGAATCACGATCTGACTCATGCGTTGATTAGTGTGCAAGCGCTGTACTGACATGCCGGCGTATCTCCTTGTGGGTGGTGTAACGATCCAGGCCCAGGCCTTCGGTGCGGATGGCCGGGGTACGGCCGCCGATCAGGTCGGCGAGCAACTGGCTGGACCCGCAGGACATGGTCCAGCCGAGTGTGCCATGGCCGGTATTCAAAAACAGATTGCGCAGCGGGCTGGCGCCAATGATCGGCGTGCCATCCGGGGTCATGGGCCGGAAACCGGTCCAGAAACTGGCTTCCTGCAAATGCCCGCCCTGTGGAAACAGGTCGCTGATGACCATCTCCAGTGTCGCCCGGCGTTTGGGCTGCAAGGTGCTATTGAAACCACTCAACTCCGCCATGCCACCGACCCGGATGCGGTCGGCGAAGCGGGTCATGGCTACCTTGTAGGTTTCATCCATGACGGTGGAGACCGGTGCCATCGCATCATCGGCCACCGGCAGGGTCAGCGAGTAGCCCTTGACCGGGTAGATCGGCGCCTCGATACCCAGCGGGCGCAGCAGTTGTGGCGAGTAACTGCCCAGGGCGAGCACGTAGGTATCGGCTTGCAGAACCTGGTCGTCCGCCAGGACGCCGGTGATACGGTCGCCGTCAGTCAGCAGTTCCTGGATGTTCAGGTTGTAACGGAATTCCACGCCCAACTCGGCGCACTTGGCCGCCAGGCCGGTAGTGAACAGGTGGCAGTCCCCGGTTTCATCGTTGGGTAAGCGCAGGCCGCCAATGATCTTCTCGGCGCTGGGTGCCAGGCCGGGTTCGTAACTGACGCAGCCGGCACGGTCGAGTAACTGGTAAGGCACGCCGCAGCTTTCGAGTACGGCCATGTCCTGGGCGGCGGCATCCAGCTGTTTCTGGGTGCGGAACAGCTGCAGGGTGCCCTTCTCGCGGTGTTCGTAATCAACCCCGGCTTCCTGGCGCAGATCCATCAGGCAATCGCGGCTGTATTCGGCCAGGCGCATCATGCGCTCCTTGTTCACCGCGTAGCGGGCCTGGGTGCAGTTGCCGAGCATCTGCATCATCCAGCGGTACTGGTGTGGATCAGCCGTGGGGGTAATGGCCAGTGGCGCGTGCTGGGCGGTCATCCACTTCAACGCCTTGACCGGCACCCCGGGAGCAGCCCAGGGAGCGGAGTAGCCGGGCGAGATCATGCCAGCGTTGCCGAAGCTGGTTTCCAGGCCGGGTCCGGGTTGGCGATCAATGACGGTGACCTGAAAACCGGCCTTGGCCAGATACCAGGCGCTGGTGACACCAATAACGCCGCTGCCGAGAACCATTACGTGCATGACTGCCGCTCCGTTGAGAGACTGAAAATCGAAAGAAAAAAGACAATGTGCCCGTACGGGCGATATTGCTATTCTAAGAGCGATCGAGCAGTGGCTTGGTTTGAAAAATGGACGATGTAAAGTGAATAATCCTGAATTTATTCGGTTGGAAGCGTTTTTTCATGAAAACTCGTAGAGCTTCAAGTCGCGAGCTGGACAAGATCGATCGGCATATCCTGCGGCTGCTTCAGGAGGAAGGGCGCATGTCCTATGTCGATCTGGGCGAGCGTGTGGGTTTGTCCACCACGCCCTGCATGGAGCGGGTCAAACGTCTGGAGCGGGAAAAATTCATTCTCGGATATGGCGCGCGGCTCAACCCGCAGAAACTGGAGGCCAGTCTGCTGGTGTTTGTCGAGATCAGCCTGTCATCCAAGTCGGCGGATATTTTCGACGAATTCCGCCGCGCCGCGACCAAGCTCCCGCACGTACTGGAATGCCATCTGGTATCCGGCGATTTTGATTATCTGATCAAGGCGCGCATCTCGGAAATGGCCTCCTATCGCAAACTGTTGGGGGATATTCTGCTGAAGCTGCCCGGTGTGCGTGAATCCAAGAGCTATATCGTCATGGAAGAGATCAAGGAAAGCCTGGCGATACCTGTACCGGAAAGCGATTAATGCTATCCTGCGTCAAATTTAATTTACATTAATCTGCTATTTCAAACGGACCCTTCGATGCTTGCCCTTACTCCGCAGAACCAGCCTGCTCCGTCCTGGTATGTTGCCACCAGCAATATTCGCCTCAACTGCCCGCCCCTCGCTGGCGCGATAGAGGCCGATGTGTGCGTGGTGGGCGGTGGTTATAGCGGGGTGAATACCGCTATCGAACTGGCCGAACGCGGCCTGTCGGTTGTGCTTCTGGAGGCCAGCCAGATTGGCTGGGGTGCCAGCGGGCGCAATGGCGGCCAGTTGATTCGCGGCGTGGGCCATGGCCTGGACCAGTTCACCAATGTGCTGGGTGAGCAGGGCGTACGTGAGCTGAAGCTGATGGGCCTGGAGGCAGTGCAATTGGTCAAGCGCCGGGTCGAGAAACACGATATCGCCTGCGATCTGACCTGGGGCTACGCTGATCTGGCGAACAAACCGCGGCATCTGGATGCGTTTCGTGCGGATATGGAGGAGCTGCGCGGGCTGGGTTATAGCGCTGAGATGCGCATCCTGGAGGCCGCTGACGTGGGCCAGGTGGTGAACTCCGATTTCTATGCTGGCGCCATGACCGACATGGGGTCCGGACATGTGCATCCGCTGAACCTGCTGCTGGGCGAGGCCGCTGCTGCACAACAACTGGGTGTGCAGCTTTTTGAACAGTCGCAGGTGACCCGCATTGATTACGGCCCCCAGGTCAAGGTACATACTGCCCATGGCACCGTCACAGCGGGCCAACTGGTGCTGGCCTGCAATGCCTATCTGCGCGACCTGCAGCCGCAGCTGAGCGGCAAGGTACTGCCCGCCGGCAGCTATGTGATCGCTACTGAACCGCTGGGTGAAGAGCGTGCACGTGCATTGATTCCCCAGAACATGGCGATGTGTGACCAGCGTGTGGCGCTGGACTACTACCGTTTTTCTCCGGACCACCGCCTGCTGTTCGGCGGCGCTTGCCACTATTCGGGGCGTGACCCGGCGGATATCGCCGCCTATATGCGGCCGAAGATGCTGCGCGTATTCCCGCAGTTGGCCAACGTCAAGATCGACTACCAGTGGGGCGGCATGATCGGCATCGGCGCCAATCGTTTACCGCAAATTGGCAAATTGCCTGATCAGCCCAATGTGTTTTACGCGCAGGCTTATGCCGGTCACGGCATCAATGCCACACATCTGGCGGCAAAACTGCTCGGCGAGGCCATCAGCGGCCAGGCCAGCCAGGGTTTTGAGCTCTTCGATCGGGTGCCGCATATGACCTTCCCCGGCGGCAAGCATTTTCGTGCGCCGCTGTTGGCGATGGGCATGATGTGGGAGCAGATCAAGGAGGCGTTTTAACGCAGCTGCCCTAGCGCCTGTCGCTCGGGACTGTCAGACCCCAGGGCAGATCAGCCACCTTGCAGGGTTGGGCACCGAGATCGATGAGTTCGCCGTTGCTCGGTACCAGGCCGCCCAGGCCCAGGGTGCGGCCGAATTCCATATGCGCTTTCTGGTGATATAGCTCGCCATGCACGGGCAGCAGATATCGCGGTTTGAGCCAGCCGTATAGCTGGCGCAGATCTTCCTGGGGCGGGTGCCCGGAGGCGTGGATCGGCGCCATATCATCGTCGATCACCACTACGTTCTGCGCTTTCAGGCCAGCCTTGATGCGGGCCAGGGCTTCTTCGTTGCCGGGGATCAATCGCGAGGAAAACAGCACGGTATCACCGGCCTCCAGGCTCAGGTGTGGATGGCTGCCGTTGGCCAGGCGTGCAAGGGCCGCAGCGGGCTCGCCTTGACTGCCGGTGCAGATCCACAACTGTTGCTCACGTGGCAGGAAGCCCAGCTCCCAGGGGCCGATAAAGCCCGGCTGGGCATTCAAATAGCGTTGCGCACGCCCGGCGCTGTGCATGGTCAACAGGCTGCGACCCAACAGGCCAGCGTAGCGGCCGCTATCAAAAGCAATCTCGGCGAGGCTATGCAAGCGCGCCAGGTTGCTGGCGAAACAGGTCACCACGACCCGTTGCAGACAGGGCCGAATGGCATCCTGCAACCCATTCTGTACCGTAGCCTCCGAGCGGCTCGCACCGGCAACCGGCGCATTGGTCGAGTCGCCAATCACGACGTCGACCCCTGCCCGACCAATAGCCTGCAGGCGCTTTTGCGCGGTCAACTCGCCGATCACCGGGTTGCTGTCGAGCTTCCAGTCTCCGCTGTGGTACAGCCGCTTGCCCGCGACTTCGAGCAGAATCGCATGGGACTCGGGAATCGAATGCGTGACTGGAATCCACTCCGCCTGAAAAGCGCCAATCCCGATAGGCTCGAGCGGTTTTATTTCGTGCAGGCGTGGCCAGGTCAGCGCCGGGTCGAGCTTGTTGCGGATCAATCGCGCGGCAAAGGGGCTGGCGTACATCGGGCAATCCAGTTGCCGCCAGAGGTGCGGAATAGCGCCGATATGGTCCTCATGACCATGGGTAATGAGTAGCGCCGAGAGCTTGATATCGTATTTTTCCAGGGCTTCCAGACTGGGGACCGAGACCTGGTTGCTACCGCCGGGCGTGGATTGCAGTGCGAAACCACAATCGATGGCGATCCACTGCCCGCCAGAGCCGAACAGGTAGAAGTTGGCGCCAAACATCCCGGTGCCGCCCAGCGCCAGAAAATACGGGCCTGCATGGCGATGTAGCTGATCGAAACGAGGAGCGGGCATGGGCTTTCCTGTCTGCCTTGGGAACACCAGCTTAACAGTCTAGCGCCGGCACGGACCACTCACGCCAAGACAAGAGTTGTTGCTTCAGATGAACCCGATCCAGCGCCCAGCGACTACGGCGGCAGGCCAGAGCAGTAGAGAGAGCAGCGCATGCAGGCGCACGGGCAGATTGGTGCGACCTTCCCGCAGGGCAAGTGCCCAGTGCCTGCGTCGGCGCAGGAACAGCACGTTGGCCAGGGCAACAGCGATCAGACCCAGCTTGGCGAGAAAGGCGTTATTTTGCACATAAGACGGGGTGTTGACCATAAACAGGCAAACCCCGCTGGCCACAGCCAGCAGCAGGCCTGCTGCAGCCATACGGCTGAGAAACTGCGCCAGGCTTGCCAGCGGCACCGAGGCGAAGCCCCCGAGCAGCCGTACGTCGAGCGCCAGAATACAGCCCAGCAGCAGACCCAGGCCGACAATATGCGTCGCATTCACCAACAGATAGGCGAGCATTGAATCGCGCAGCCATTCCGCAGGGGGCAGCGCCTGTACGGCAAGCCAGATCGTCTCGGTCATATTGCCGCCCACGCCGAATCAGTTCTGAATGCGCTCGGGGTAGATATCGTAAGTGGTATCGCCAACGATGACCTGAACGGCCTTCATGCGCTTTTCAGACGGATCCTTCGTGCGATTACCGATAGCCGTGATGCTATCGCCAGCTTTGGTCGAATCGGCATTGAAGCCGGCGCGTGCGGTCCCGCCAGGATTGCCCAGCTCTACACGCCAGGTGCCATCGTCTTCGGTTTCAATGTTGAGCCAGGGATGCGGTGGCGCCATGCTGACCTCGCTCACGGTCCCGGTTAGTTCGACCTGGTCTTCTTCGGCCCAGGACCAGCCGTGATGAGCGATGACGGGGGCGGCGAAGAGCGCGGCGATGGTAGCAACGGCCATCATGCGCGGGGGAATAGAGGGCTGCGTGAGGATGAGAGCATCAGATTGACTCCTTGGAGTAGGTGGCCGGAGGGCGTCTTGTCGAGGCGCGTGCAGAGCCACGCCGCCTTCTAATCACTATAGACCCTGTATCCCGGCATCAGTGCCTTCCACTTGTCACAGGTTCGGCCCGGCCGCGCTATGGCGGTTTGCCGCGTGTTTCAGCCAAAGAACCAGTAACAAACACCAATGGCCGTCAACATGCCGGCCAGATCCGCCAGCAGGGCGCAGCCCAGGCCGTGGCGAATCTTGGTGATGCCTACGGCACCAAAGTACACCGCGAGCACGTAGAAGGTGGTTTCGGTGCTGCCCTGGAAGGTCGCCGCCATCAGTGCGGGGAAGCTGTCCACACCGAAGGTGTCCATGGTCTCGATCATCATTGCCCGCGCACCGCTGCCGGATAATGGCTTGATAAAGGCGGTTGGCAGGGCATCAATAAAGCGGGTATCCCAGCCCAGCCCTTCGACCATCCAGCGGATACCGTCAAGCCCCGCATCAAGCACGCCGCTGGCGCGCAATACGCCGACCGCGACCAGCATGGCAACCAGAAAAGGCAGCAGGGAGATAGTAAAGCTGAAGCCCTCCTTCGCCCCTTCGATAAAGGTGTCGTACACATTCACCTTGCGCAGCGCGCCTATCGCCAGAAAGCCAATAATGATGCCGAACAGCGCCAGATTGCCGACCAGCGTCGAGGTCGCCGCCATGGCCTGCGCCGACATGCCGGCCAGCATGGCCAGCAGCAGCCCCAACGCCAACCCGCCACCGATCAGGTAAGCAAGCACCACCGGGTGCCAGAGCTTGAGACGCTGCATCAGCGCGACACTGAACAACCCCACCAGGCTGGAGGCCGTAGTGGCCAGCAGAATCGGCAGAAACACTGCCGTAGGGTCGGCAGCGCCTTGCTGAGCGCGGTACATGAAAATAGTCACCGGCAGCAACGTGAGTGAGGAGGCGTTGAGTACCAGAAACAGAATTTGCGCGTTGCTGGCAGTGTCCTTGGTGGGGTTCAGACTTTGCAGCGAATGCATCGCTTTGATGCCGATCGGCGTTGCAGCGTTATCGAGCCCCAGAATATTGGCGGCGAAGTTCATGCTGATATGCCCAAGTGCCGGGTGACCGCTGGGCACTCCCGGCATCAGGTGGCGAAATAGCGGATCCAGCACCCGGGCCAGCACTCGGATCAAGCCGGCCTTTTCGGCTATGGCCAAGAAGCCCAGCCATAGCGTCATGGTGCCGACCAGCACCAGGGTGATCTCGACACTTAAACGGGCCATGTCAAACAGGGCGGCTACCAGCCGCCCAAACACCTCGTAGTCGCCCAGGCCGAGCCATTGCCAGAGGGCTGCGGCAAAGGCCGCGAGGAAAAAGCTCAGCCAGATTCCATTAAGCATTACGCGGTCCGTTTTCCTGAATCATGGTATTTGATAACGTCTTTGTCCGTTCGCAATAGTCTATCTGCGATCAGCGCTGGCGGTACGCGGCAATGCCTGCTTTGCTGTAGTACCTGGCCCAGAATACTTGATCCAGAGTGCTTCATTCAGCGTACTTCAGCGCAATGCTCCTATCGAGGAACTACCGTTATGCCCAGTTTGAATCCCAACAGCCACAGTTTGAAAGATCTGCTCGCCAAGGCGCCCGCCGATACGCCCATCCTGATGCTCAACCTGCTGCGCTTCAATGCCCTGGCACAATATCCGTCTGACAGCGGCCAGTCGCCTTGCTCCGGACGCGAAGCCTATGCGCGCTACAGCAAGGTGGCGGCGAAAAAGGTCGCCGAAGCGGGCGGTCAGGTGCGTATTCAGGCCCGGGCGCTGCACGCGGTTATTGCCCCTGAAGGCGAGCAGTGGGATCAGATGCTGATCGTGGAATACCCCTCGGTTCAGGCCTTTCTCAATATGCTCGCGCAGGACGACTACAAGGCGGCAACCCTGCACCGGACGGCGGCGCTGATGGACTCGCGACTGGTCTGCACCACAGAGGTGAATTAACCGAAGCGGGCACCAGTGTGGCCAGAATGGCAGCGGTTTCGGCATCGGCTACCCCGTCATACCGAGCCGGCCTAAAGCGCATCTGAAACGCGGCGATGATATTCCTGGTCGCATTGACCTGCTGCGGCGTGCGCGCCAGATTGTAACCGAATTGCTCCAACGCCATGTCGAACCACTCCGCCGGTGGCGGCTGGTTATTCAATTGCCGCTGATAAGCCGCTACGCGCTCAGGTTCAGGCCAGATGGCTACGCCGGCGGCGGCCAATTGCTGCCAGGGGAACAACGGGCCGGGGTCAACCTTGCGCTGCGGGGCAATATCGCTGTGGCCAATCACCCGATCCGGTCCTAGGCCATGGCGCTGCAATATATCGCGCAGCAGAGGGATCAGCGCATCGATCTGATCCTGTTGCCAGGGATGCCAGACGCGGCCTGCGGCGGTGTCGGAATAACCGGGGTGGACTATTTCAATGCCGATACTGGGGCTGTTGAGCCAGGTCCGGCCCTGCCAACTGCTATCACCGGCGTGCCAGGCGCGGCGGTCTTCTTCCACCAGGCGGTAGATGATCGGCGGCTGGTCGCCTATCAGGTAATGACTGCTGACCTCACCACGCATCAGGTGATCAAGCGATCGCTCGAATCCGGAAGAGGTGTAATGCAGCACTACGTACTGCACGCGGCTGTCGTGATTCTGCGATGCGTAGCGGGTATCAATCTTCAGTCCGCTACTGCATCCGTACAGCAAGATCAGCAGACAACCAAGCAGCAGTGAGCGCACGGGCATACGGGTAAATCCTGTCGGGGAACTCAAGCCGGCAGACTACCATGCCACAGCGCGGTGATGCAGCCGGTCAGTGGCGCGTTTTGGGAGCACCAGCAGCCTTGTCGGCAAAATCCTTGCGCCATGGCTTGCCTTGGCAGGTAGCACGATTTGGACAATCAGCGCGGCAGCCACGGCACTGCAGGGACGGAAAAGCGTATTTTTGCATAAGTTTCAACCTACTATGATGGGCTAATGTTGTGCATGCTATACGCTTTGTAAGGCATGAGTACAATTATTAAAGGAGCGCAGATGATAGCGCTGGTCTGGTTCAGAAGCGATTTGCGGCTGGATGATAATCCTGTGCTCCTGGAAACGCTGCACAGTGATGCCTGCTTGCCGGTCTATTGTCTGGATCCCGCGCAGTTTATTCCCGGCAAACAGGGGCTGAGGGGGTGCGGAGTTCACCGCGCGACCTATCTGCTCGATAGCCTTGCGGCACTGCATTCATCACTTCAAAAGCGTGGCTCTGGGTTACTGGTGCGGTTGGGGGCGGCGGACCAACTATTGCCTACATTATGCGCGGAGTTTGGTGTCAACCGGATCCTTACTCATGCCGAGCATGCACCTGATGAGCTGGCTTTGCTGGGCCGGGTGGCGGCAGCGTTGCCTGAGCGCACGCTGATGCAGCAGCGCGAAAGCAATGCGCTCTTTGCTGTGGATGATCTGCCCTTCACTCTGAGCGGCCTGCCCCAGGTGTTTACCCGCTTTCGCCATCAGATAGAAAAGCAGCTCCCGCCTATGCAGGCCTGCCCCGCGCCTGAATACGTGCCATCCTTGCCCTGTGGCGTAGATCAACGGCTGGGCGTCGATGTGTGCCTGGCGGACCTGGGCCTTGAGCCCTTGCCGCTGGAGCCGCGCACCTCCATACCCTACCAAGGTGGCGAGGCGGCGGCACAGCTATGGCTGGAGGACTACCTGTGGCAGACACAAGCCGTGCGCCACTACAAAGCCACGCGTAATCAGTTACACGGTCACTATTTCTCCTCCAAGCTGTCGGCGGCCCTGACCCATGGATGCCTGTCGCCCCGGCGCATCATGGCCGAACTGCAGCGTCATGAGCAGCAGATGGGGGCTAACGAGTCGACCTACTGGTTGTGGTTCGAGCTACTGTGGCGAGAGTTTTTCCGGCTGAATCTAGTCCTGCACGGCAAGCAGTTCTTTCTCAGGGGAGGTTTGCGCGGCGATCATTCGCGGGGAACCCATGATCAGCGCTTCGACGATTGGCGTAGCGGCCGAACGGGCCAGCCTTTTATCGATGCCTGTCTGCGTGAGCTGAATGCCACGGGTTTCCTGTCCAACCGGGCGCGGCAGATAGTCGCCAGTTATCTGGTGTATGAGTTGCAGCAGGACTGGCGCCTGGGCGCCGCCTGGTTCGAACAGCAATTGGTCGACTACGACGTGGCCAGCAACTGGGGCAACTGGGCCTATATCGCCGGGGTAGGACAGGATCCGCGTGGCGGGCGGCATTTCAATATTGCCCGGCAGGTACAGGAGCACGATCCTGAAGGCGACTATGTTGCCATGTGGTCAGATAATTGATCTGAAGCTGAATCAGCCGGGAGCTTGGCGGCGGTTAATCCGCCAGCATTATTCGGTTGCGGCCCTGTTCCTTGGCCTGATACATGGCGCCGTCAGCCCGCCCGAAGACGCTGTCGAGCGTATCACCCGGCCGGAACTCGGTATAACCGACCGAGATGGTAATGGTGACCCGCTCGGTCTTGAAGTGAAACGGACTTTCCTCGATTCCCTCGCGTAAGGCTTCGAGCGCGGTGTGAGCCTGCTCTTGCGTGGTGCCTGGCAGCAGCAGGACGAACTCTTCGCCACCAAATCGCCCGATGAAGTCGCTCTTGCGCAGGCGCCGGGACAATTGCTGCGCGATCAACCGCAACACCTTGTCGCCAGCCAGATGGCCAAAGCGATCGTTGATCGACTTGAAGTGATCCACATCCAGCACCGCCATCAAGAGTTCGCCACCATAGCGCTGCCAGCGCTCGAACTCTTCTTCCATGCGTTTCTGCAGGCCTGCGCGGTTGGCCATGCCGGTGAGGCTGTCGATCATGGCGCGCTGGCGCTGTTCTTCCAGGTGGTTGCGAAAGGTCTGGGCTTCCACTTCCATCACCTGGATACGCTGCACCATGGTCTCCAGCTGCCCGGCGACCAGCGTTTCCTGGTCTTCGCGCATTTGCCGCGACTGTTCGACATTGCTCAGCAAACTGGTCAACTGCGCTTCGACGTTGGCCTTGAGGCTTTCGAGCTCGGTTGCTCGGCGGACATCCACATGCAGTTCCTGAACCTGTTCGCGAATCGTGCCTTCCAGTGCTCGACCGGCTTCGCGGGATTCGCTGTAGGAAGTATGGGCCTGCTCGATGTTGCCCTGAAATTGCGCCAGGCGGCTGTTGAGCTGCTGCAGATAACGCTCAAAATCAGCCTGACGACTTTGCTGAGCGCCCATTACCAGTAATGCCAGCTCGTCCATTGCCGCAGCCAGTTCATACCAGTTCAGCCCTTTGGCTACGCGTTCGCGCAATTGCTCGCATTGGGTCTGGTGGCTGTCGAGTACCTGAAGCTCGCCCAGCAGGTTGAGCAGTATGGTTTCAATATGCGCCGCCACTTGCGAGTAATGCTGTTCCTCGCCCGCCAGAACCCCACCGGCCGGATTTGCTGCGGGCGCAGGCGTCGCTTCAGTGGCGTTTACCGTGTTGTCGTCTGGTGTTATGTAATCTGTTAAGGCGTCAGGCTGCGCAGACGGCTCTGTTGCGGAGTTGCCGAATAGACGCGCCCAAAGGCCGCCGGAACTGCTTGGTGCGGCATCGGGAGTCGAATCCCTTGTACTGGCATGCAAGCTGATCACTTCGTCGAGCAGGCCCGGCACGCTAGAAGTGTATTCAATGGGTTTGTCCAGACGCTTGGCCATTTGCTGCAAGGCTTTTGTCACCTCATCAGAGGTCGGCTGCTTCTGAAACTGGCGGACCAGCGTGCGCAATGCTTTGGTTATCTTCTCCAGACGCTCCTGCCGTTCGGCATCGGCAGCCAGTACCGCGCGCTCAAGATCCGGCATCAGTTCGGCGAGCATTTGCGGCGGGGCATCATTGCGCAGAGCCAGGCGTAATTCCTTGAGGCGTTTGTCCAGCAGGGGATCCATGCCGTCGGCCGCGATACTGACCCTCACCAGACCGCGTTTGAGCAACTCTTCCTGCACGGATGGGTCTGAGCCGGGACTGGCCAGGGGGGCGGTGGTGGTGCTTAGCGGGGAACGGCTGTCGGACATTGAGCTTACCTGCTTCGATTTACCCGTTGATTATAGGGTAAACCGTGGCCAAGGCTAGCGAGCAGTCGTAACAGGACGATAGGCGATATTAATCCGGTTTGCAGAGATTTGGCGGTAGGCGAATATGCATTGAAACCGGTAGGTGATCGGAAATCGCATTGGGCAATACATCGACGCGTTCGATACTCAAGCTCGGGCTGATCAGAATATGATCAAGTACCCGCGCTGGCTTCCAACTGGGGTAGGTGCCAGGCAAGGTTGCTGTGTGCAGATCACTGCCCTTGAGCGGCGAACGCTCCAACAGGTCTTCGGCATGGGTGTTCATATCGCCCATCAGGACCACATGTTTGTGATCGCTAATACGTTCGCGGATGTAAGCCAGCTGGTTGGCCCGCGCCTTGGTGCTCAGCGCCAGGTGCATCATCACCACCAGCAGTGAGTCCTGGCCCTTGCCAAAGCTGGTCAGAATCGCTCCGCGGCCAGGCATGAAGCCGGGTAGCTTGTGGTCTTCCAGCAGGTCCGGCGCATAGCGACTGAGCAATCCGTTGGAGTGCTGCGCGAAGCGCCCGAGATTGCGGTTCAATTGCTGGTACCAATAGGGAAACTGACCTTCGCGGGCCAGATGCTCCACCTGGTTGACGTAACCGGAGCGCATGCTGCCGCCGTCAACTTCCTGCAGGGCAACCAGGTCAAAGTCATTCAGCACCTTGCCGATCTCGCCAAGGGTCTGGTGCCGCCCATTATGCGGCAGCAGATGCTGCCAACTGCGCGTCAGGTAGTGGTGATATTTCTGGGTGTTGATGCCGACCTGAATGTTGAAGCTGAGCAGTTTCATGACTTCTGGCAGGGTGCCTTCCGGGCAATCACACAGATGATTGGTCTGCAGATTGCCCGGCAGCATAAGGCCGTGCAGGGAGCGGCGCCGGGGTGGCAATGCGTAGTTAGTCATGAGCCGGCCTTAAAGAGCCTGGCGCTCCTTTTCCACCAGGAACTCAGCTACCTTGAGCATCTCGGCAAAGCCGCCAACCATGGCGCCTTCAATGCGGTATTTACCGTTGACGATCAGGGTGGGTACGCCGGTGGCGCGGTAAGCCTTGGCCAGGCGGGTCGCCTGTTCCATCTTGCTACGTACGCCGAAGGAGCCCCAGGCTTTGGTGAACTCTTCTTCGGTGATGCCGTAATCGGCCAGCAATTCAATCATCGCTTTCTCGTCAGCCAGACGATTGTTCTGGCGGTGGATCGCGGTGAAGATGGCAGTGTGGGTTTCTTCCAGCTTGCCCAGGCTCTCTACCGTATAAAACAGTTGCGCGTGGGTGTTCCAGGCGCCACCAAACATGGCAGGCACTTCCCGGAAGTTCACATCGTCGGCCAGCGTAGCTTTCCACTCGCGAATGATTGGGTCGAATTCAAAGCAGTGGCCACAGCCATACCAGAACAACTCGGCTACTTCGATCTTATCGGGGTCTTCAGTGGTCGCTGGCGCCGGCAGTACGATGTAATGCTCACCGGCTTTATAGTCTGCTTCCTGTGCTTGCAGCAGGGCGAAGCTGCCCATTAACCAGAGCAGGCCTGCTGTCATAAGTACGCGCATGTAATTCTCTCCGACTGGGTTGTTCTGTTGATAAGACTCTGATCGGGATAAAAAATCCCCGGCACAAAAAAGGGTGACCTAAGCCACCCCTTAAGTGAAGCCGGCTGAAACAACCGGCAACATAACATAAGACCCCGATAGGGCGTAGCGCTTAACGCAGGCCCTGAATATAGGCTGAAACAGCTTCGATATCCTGGTTGCTCAAGCGGCTGGCGATGGTCTGCATGATCATCGCTTCGCCATCGTTCTGGCGTTCGCCTTCACGGAAGTTGGTCAACTGGGTGGCGATATATTTGGCGTGCTGGCCGCTCAGCAGCGGGTAGCCTGCAGGGTCGTTGCCCAGGCCAGTCGGCGAATGGCAACCGGTGCAGGCAGGCAAGCCAGTAGCCAGATCGCCGCCGCGGTAGATGGCTTCGCCACGTGCTACCAGCTCGGCATTCTCGGCTACGCCGGGAGCGTGCGTCTGTGCGTCGTAATGGGCGGCGATGTCGCGCAGATCCTGCTCATCAAAGTTATCCAGCATGCCGGTCATCTGCACAACCACGCGGTTGCCTTCCTTGATGTCAGCCAACTGCTTGTACAGGTACCTTTCTCCAAGCCCGGCAATCTTCGGAAAATCGGCAGATGGGCTGTTACCGTCGGGGCCGTGGCAGGCGGCACACATGGCTACTTTACCGGCACCGGCTTCTGCATCGCCCACGAGCATTTCTTGGGCGGTGGCCGTACCGGCCATACCGAGGGATAACACCAGGCTAACGAGTAATTTATTCATCGGCTAATCCAATTACGGCTGAAAGAGTGGGCCTTGTCTGAGCGTCTGGCCTGATGACCTTGTATGACACAACAGCATGCCTCGTTTATTCCACGCCTGACAGTCAACAGCAATGGGATGGAATTTATATTCCCAATGCTATCTGTCGCGCGTGAGCGACGCAATGTACAGAACGTCGCAGTAAGCTTTCGCGTTATAAAACCGCAGCAGTATATACTAAGCCGATGGCCAAGGTGAACGTCATCTGGCCCAATCAGCCCGCAGCATAACGGATTTCCCATGTCTTCAGCGCCATCTGCAACAAAACATCTGGTCACACTGTGTCAGCAAGCCACCTTTATCAAAAGCGCCAGTGAAGTGACCCAGTGCCCGTTGGATAGAGGCTATGAAGTTGCCTTTGCCGGCCGCTCCAACGCGGGCAAATCCAGCGCCCTGAACACTTTGACCCATGCGCGTCTGGCGCGAACGTCGAAAACCCCAGGTCGCACGCAGTTGATCAACTTCTTCGGCCTTGATGAGCAGCGCCGTCTGGTCGATCTGCCCGGCTATGGCTATGCCAAGGTTCCGCTGGCATTGAAGGAGCACTGGAAGCAGCATCTGGATGCTTACCTGACCGAGCGCAACTCGCTGGTGGGGCTGGTGCTGGTAATGGATATTCGCCATCCACTGTCCGATTTTGACCGGATGATGCTGGAGTGGAGTGATGTCAGCGGTCTGCCGGCGCACATCCTGCTGAGCAAGGCTGACAAACTGGCCTTTGGTGCTGCCAAGAATACCCTGCTCAAAGTGCAGAACATCGTGCGCAAGGAATATGGTAACCGCGCCTCGGTGCAGCTTTTCTCCGCGCCCAAGCGCCAGGGCCTGGAAGAGGCTTATAGCGTACTCGACACCTGGTTTTTCTCGGAGCTGGATGAAGACGAGGCAGATGAGGAAAGGGATGACGTTGAGGAGATGGGTGCAGAGGGCGCTGACGAGCAGGAAGAAAGCGGTAAGGATAGCGAATAGCCATCATCTCGGACCAAAAAAAACCCCGAACTTCTATGGGGAGGGAAAGTTCGAGGTCCAATAACCGGGCGTGCTAGGAGAGATTACCCGGTATTTCTGCCAACACTAAATCACATCTAGGAGCATGAAAAGCTTGACTGGCCTTTCATGAAATCTGACAGAGCCAGTTCGTGATTAGTTCAAAAAAAAATTAAAAAAAGCTGAAAATATTTTTAGTGCCTCGGAATTCGGGCTCTGCAGCCCGAATTATCGCTTCAATGCGCCTCATCCCAGTTGTCGCCTACTCCCACATCAACCACCAGAGGCACATCCAGTTCAGCGGCTGCGGCCATGTGCGTGCGCAAGCCCTCGCTGAGCTGAGCGACCTGATCCTCGCGTACTTCCAGCACCAGTTCATCGTGTACCTGCATGATTACCCGGGCGTCCAGTCCGGATTCGGCCAGCCAGGCATCCACGGTCAGCATGGCGCGCTTGATGATATCGGCCGCCGTGCCCTGCATGGGTGCGTTGATCGCGGTGCGCTCGGCGCCCTTGCGCAGGGCCTGATTCTTGGCGTTGATATCCGGCAGATAGAGACGCCGCCCGAACAGGGTTTCAACAAAGCCCTGCTCCCCAGCCTGCGCACGCGTTCGTTCCATATAGCCGAGTACGCCCGGGTAGCGGGTGAAATAGCGGTCGATATAGGCCTGCGCCTGCTTGCGATCGACATCAATCTGCTTGGCCAGGCCGAAGGCGCTCATGCCATAGATCAGCCCGAAGTTGATCGCCTTGGCCTTGCGCCGCTGATCGGTGCTGACCTCCTCCAGCTCCACGCCAAATACTTCCGCCGCCGTCGCTCGGTGCACATCCAGACCGTTCTGGAAGGCATGCAGCAGGCCGGAGTCCTGGGCCAGGTGCGCCATGATGCGCAGCTCGATCTGGGAATAGTCGGCCGCGACCAGCTTGTAGCCTGCGGGGGCGACGAAGGCCTGACGAATCCGGCGCCCTTCGGCGGTGCGGATTGGAATGTTCTGCAGGTTCGGGTCCGAGGACGACAAACGCCCGGTCGCCGTGACGGCCTGGTGATAGCTGGTATGAATCCGTCCGGTGCGAGGGTTGATCTGCTCGGGCAGGCGGTCAGTGTAGGTGCTCTTTAGCTTGCTCAAGGTGCGATATTGCATGATCACTTGTGGCAGGGGGTAGCCCTGCTCGGCCAGTTCGGCCAGTACCGCCTCGGCAGTCGAGGGCTGACCCTTGGCGGTTTTGGAAATCACCGGCAGGCCCTGCTTTTCATAAAGAATGGTGCCCAATTGCTTGGGTGAACCCAGGTTGAACTCTTCACCGGCCAGCTCGAAGGCTTCGCGTTGCAATGCAACCATCTTGTCGCCCAGCTCAATGCTCTGGATACCCAGCAGCTTGGCATCGACCAGCGCGCCATAACGCTCGATACGCGCCAGAATCGGCACCAACGGCATTTCTATCTCTTGCAGCACCTTGGCCAGGCTCGGCTCTGCCTGCAGTTGCGCCCACAGGGTCTGGTGCAGGCGCAGGGTAATGTCGGCGTCTTCGGCGGCGTAAGGGCCAGCCTGCTCCAGCGCGATCTGGTCAAAGGTCAGCTGTTTGGCACCCTTGCCGGCGATATCTTCAAAATGGATGGTGCTGTGCCCCAGGTATCTCAGGGCCAGGCTGTCCATATCATGGCGGGTGGCGGTGGAGTTCAGCACATAGGACTCGAGCATGGTGTCGAAGGCGATGCCCTGCATCTCGATACCGTAATGCGCCAGTACATTCATGTCGTACTTGGCATGCTGGCCCACTTTGGCCTTGTTCGGGTCTTCCAGCAGGGGTTTGAGCGCGGCAACCACGGCGTCTCGGTCCAGTTGATCGGGTACGCCCATATAGCTGTGGGCGACCGGGATATAGGCAGCCTCGTTGGCGGAGACGGCCAGGGAAACGCCCACCAGCTCGGCCTTCTGGGCATGGATGCTGGTGGTTTCGGTGTCAAAGGCAAACAGCTTGGCGTCGCGCAGCTTGGCCAACCAACGCTCCAGGCCGGCCTGATCGAGAACAATCTCGTATTTCACTTCTGCAGCGGTGGCTTCCACTGGTGCGGTGGCAGCGCCCTGGGCGACGGCCTTGGCCTCGCGCGACAGATCCTCGACCCAGCTTCTGAATTCCAGCTCCTGGTACAGCGCCATCAGGGCCTCGCGGTCCGGTTCGCCGGGCATCAGCGCGTCGGCGCGGATATCCAGCTCCACATCCACCTTGATGGTCGCCAGTTGGTAGGAGAGATAAGCCATCTCCTTGAACTCCAGCAGCTTCTCCGGCAGTTTCTTTGCCCCGCGGATGGTCAACTCCGGTACTTTGTCGAGGTTGGCGTAGATCATGTCCAGCCCGCCGCCGATACCGGTAATCAGACCGGACGCGGTTTTCTCGCCGACACCCGGAACGCCGGGAATGTTGTCGGACTTGTCACCCATCAGCGCGAGAAAGTCGATAATGCAATCCGGGCCGACGCCGAATTTTTCGTGGACGCCAGGAATGTCCAGCACCGTGCCACTCATGGTGTTGACCAGGGTGATGTGCTCATCCACCAACTGAGCCATGTCCTTGTCGCCGGTGGAAATCACCACTGGACAGCCGGCCGCCGCGCTTTGCCGGGCCAAGGTACCAATCACGTCATCCGCTTCCACGCCATCCACACACAGCAGCGGCAGACCCAGGGCTTTGACGCTGGCGTGCAGGGGTTCGATCTGCAGGCGCAGGTCGTCGGGCATCGGCGGGCGATGGGATTTGTAGTCTTCGAACAGTTCATCACGGAAGGTCTTGCCCTTGGCATCGAAAACCACGGCGAAGGGGCTGCGCGGATACTGTTTGCGCAGACTGTTGAGCATGTTCAGCACGCCTTTTACCGCGCCGGTGGGCAAGCCCTTGGACGTAGTCAGCGGCGGCAGGGCGTGAAAGGCCCGGTAAAGGTAGGATGAACCATCCACCAGGATCAGGGGGGCTTTGTCAGTCATGCGTTAGGTCAACATTTCCATAGGTAAAAGAGACTAGAATAAGAGCATCATTCCACGATAGGACAACTTTACCATGATAAGCACACTCGGCCGCGGATTGGCGGTGATTGGTCTGGCCCTGGCGGTCAGCCTTTCAGCTCAGGCACAGGACGCCCCCGGCGAGCCTGAGGTAACCATTCGCACGGAAGGTGACCGTACTGTTGAAGAGTACCGTCTGAATGGATTCCTGTACGCGATCAAGATCACGCCAAAAACCGGCGCTCCCTATTATCTGGTAGCGGTCGACGACGATGGCAACTTCGCCCGCTCCGATCAGCCGGAAGGGTTGCGCATCCCGTCGTGGAAAATTTTCGAGTGGTAGGGGCGGTCCATGTCTGTATTTACCGAGGTCAGCCGGGCTGAGCTTGAAGCTTTTCTAACGCGCTACGATCTCGGTCGCCTGCTGAGCCATGAAGGCATCAGCGGAGGCAGCGAGAACAGTAATTTTTTCGTCAGTTGTGAGCGTGGCGAGTTCGTGCTGACGCTGGTCGAGCGTGGACCGGTGGCTGATCTGCCGTTCTTTATCGAATTGCTTGAGCACCTGCACGCCGATGATCTGCCGGTGCCTTATGCGCTGTCGGATCAACAGGGGCAGGCGCTGCAGCAACTCAACGGTCGGCCCGCATTGTTGCAGCCGCGCCTTGTCGGCAAACATGTAGCCCAGCCGGATGCCCGTCATTGCCAGGCCGTCGGTCAGACGCTGGCCCGGCTGCACAACAGCACGGAAAAAAGTGGCCTGCTGCGCGAAACCGACCGCGGCCTGCCCTGGATGCAGCAGCATCTTGCCGAACAACTCATGCAGTGCAGCGGCGCGCAGCAGGTGATGTTGGAACCGCTACGCGGGGTGATCGACACCTGGCTGCAAACACCGCCGCATCTGCCCGAGGCTGTACTGCATGCCGATCTGTTCCGCGACAATGTACTGTTTGACGGTCATCATTTGAGCGGCGTGATCGATTTCTATAACGCTGCCAGCGGCTGGACGCTTTATGACGTGGCCATCTGCGTCAATGACTGGTGCCTTGACCATAACCAGCATCTGGACTCTGACCGCACCCACGCGCTGCTGGCCGGTTATGCCAGCATCCGCCGTTTCACGCCGGTGGAAGCCGAACACTGGGCCGACGTGCTGCGCTTGGCAGCCCTGCGTTTCTGGCTGTCGCGGCAATTGGCAGCGGATCAGCATTGCGGCCAGAGCGGCGTGTTGATCAAGGATCCGCAGCACTTTCTGCATGTGTTAGAGGGGCATGCCAAGGTAAGAATAGGGCTACCGCTGGCGCTTTAACCGGGCCATAACCACGCTGCGCCGCGCACCCCACTGGCATCCCCATGGGCTGCCGGCACCACAGGCGTGGTGAAGCAATCCGAAAACACATAGCTGGGTAGGCGCTGGGTCAATTGCGCGTACAGCGGTTGATAGCGCGACATACCGCCACCCAGCACCACTATGTCTGGATCCAGCACGTTGATCACGCTGGCCAGAGCGCGGGCCAAACGGTCGTAATAGCGCGCCAGGGTGGCCAGCGCCTGGGGTTCGCTGGCGTCGGCACGCTGGGTAATTTCCAGGGCGGACAATGTCTCGCCAGTCTGCAGTTGGTGATCCCTGGCAAAGCCGGTACCGGAGACGAAGGTTTCAATACAGCCGCGTTTGCCGCAAAAACATTGAATACCAGGCAGCTCAGCGGCCGTGGGCCAGGGCAGCGGATTGTGGCCCCACTCGCCGCCGATGGCGTTGCGCCCTTTCAGGACCTGCTGGTTGATGACCACGCCGCCGCCGGTGCCGGTGCCGAGAATGACGCCGAACACTACCTGGGCGCCGCGGCCAGCGCCGTCAACCGCTTCCGACAAAGCAAAGCAGTTGGCATCGTTGGCAAGGTGTATCTCGCGCTGCAGCGCGTCGCTCAGATCCTGTTGAAAAGGCTTGCCGTTCAGGCATTGGGTATTGGCATTGCGCATCAGTGAGGTGGTCGGGGACGGTGATCCAGGTACGCCTATGCCGATGCTGGCGCTGGCGCCGAGCTGGTGTTCAGCGTCGGTGACCAGAGCGACTATGCAGGCGATCATTGCCGCATAATCATTGGAAGGAGTGGGCACGCGGATGCGGTAGCGCTCTGCGCCTTCGGTATCGAGCGCAATGAGTTCCGTTTTGGTGCCACCCAGGTCGATGCCGATACGCAAGGTCATGTCGATAGTCTCTTTGGAGATAATCTCTTTGTAGATAGTCTCTTTAATGTAGGAGCTCATTCTGCCCTGTCACCAGGTTCAAACAAAGTCGATCTGCAGCGCTGAATCAGAGGCCGCGTAGCGAATCGTTACCCTGGCAATACAGACGCGCTGTTAGACTGCGTTACTCAACAGGGGTAAATCAACATGCTGCAATACGGCCAACAAGACGCCTCATTTCAGGCAGCCGGCGGTTACGAAGGTGTGCGCCAATTGGTGGATGATTTCTACCAGATAATGGATGAGCATGCTGATGCGGTGGCTGTTCGGCGTTTGCACGCGGAGGATTTGAGCCCGGCGCGGGACAAACTCACGCGCTTTTTATGTGGCTGGCTGGGTGGGCCGCGGCTATATCTTGAACGCTACGGACAGATCAATCTGCCCAGCTTTCATGCGCACTGGACGATTGACGAGGCCGAGCGCGATGCCTGGTTGACCTGTATGGCCGGAGCGATTGAGCGCCAGCCGTGGTCCGCTGAATTCAAGGGCTACCTTTTTCAGCAATTACGGGTGCCCGCCGAGCGGGTCATGCAAGCGTCGCAGGCGACCCGCCGGCAGTAGCCGCGGGTTACTCAGAGCTTTTCCAGGCAGCCCGCCAGTTGCTCGGCCAGCGATTCCAGCGATTGCTCGTAACCCCTCGCTGAAACATCGGTGCCGCCACCCAATGGATCCAGTTCGCCCTTTTCGACCGGTAGATCCCGGGTCAGGCTATCGATCAGGCGCGGAGTGAATTGGGGTTCGGAGAATACGCAGCTGGCGCCGGCCTTCTGCAACTGCTGGCGCAGCAGGTTGATATGCCGCGCTCCGGGCTGGACTTCGTGGGACAGGCTGAAAATACCGCGGGGACGCAAGCCGTAGTGATCCTCAAAATAGCCGTAGCCATCATGAAAAACGAAATAAGCCCGGTCCTGTAGCGGCTCCAGGCGATCTTTCAGGCGCGCATCCAATGCGGTGAGGCGCTTGGCGAAGAGCTCTGCGTTGGCCGCAAGCTTTTCCGCGTGCTGTGGGTACAGGCTGGCCAGATCCTCGGCCATGAAGCCGGCAATCTGCTGCGCGTTATCCGGTGACAGCCAGATATGTGAGTCCAGGGCGCCATGATCATGGTCATGGCCGTGATCATGACTGTGCCCGTGGTCGCCTTCCTCTGTCTGGAAATTGATCGACTGCAATTGCTCCCGTACGCGCATGCCTGGCAGATGCAACAGTGCCTGGGCGTTCCCTTGCCGGTCGAGTACATCTTTCAGGAACAGTTCCAGCTCCGGGCCTACCCAGTAGATACGTTCGGCGTCCAGCAGCGCACGACGGTCTGAAGGCCGCAACGCATAATTGTGTGGCGAGTTGCCCGGCGGCAGCAACACCGCCGGGGTGTCGACACCGTCCATCACCGCTGCGGCGATCTGCTGAAGCGGTTTGATGGTGGTCAGCACCTTGGCGCTCTCAGCCAGCGCAGGGACACACAGGCCCAAACCGCAAAGCAGTATGAGCAAAGAACGCAACAGCATGGACGTACCTCCGGGGAAAGAACTGTTATATGATAACAGCAGTAAAGCCGTTGACCAGACTCCCTTTGAAGGCCCGCCCGCAATGAGCAACCTCAGCCTGCCCCACGATCCGCACCAGCCCCACGATCACAACGCCTGCGTGCATGATGCGCTGGCAGCGGCCGAGCAGCTGTGCGCGCGCGCTGGCGTGCGCTTCACGGCGCTGCGCAAGCGGGTTTTAGAGTTGGTCTGGGATAGCCACAAACCGCTCGGTGCCTACGATATTCTCGATGTGCTAGCCAAGGAAGACGGCCGCCGTGCGGCGCCGCCTACTGTGTATAGAGCGTTGGATTTTCTGCTCGAGCAGGGGCTGGTGCATCGCATAGCCTCCCTTAATGCCTTTATCGGTTGCGCCAGTCCGGAGCATAACCACCAGGGGCAGTTCCTCATCTGCCGCCAGTGCCATATTGCCATTGAGCTGGACAACCGCTCGATTCAGGCTGCCATCGCCGCCAGTGCCAAGGGCTTCGATTTCCAGGTAGAGGGCGAGACGGTGGAAATCACCGGTCTGTGCGCGCAGTGTCAGGCGGCAGCATGAGCGAGTCATTGCTCAGTCTGAGTAATGTCAGTCTGCGGTTGCATGGTAACCCGGTGCTGGAGTCGGTCAGTCTGAGCGTCAAGCGCGGTGAAGTGGTTACCCTGATCGGCCCCAATGGTGCGGGCAAGACCAGTCTGGTGCGCGTGGTACTTGGCTTGCTCAAGGCGGATACGGGCAAGGTTCATCGCCAGCCGCGCCTGCGCATCGGTTATATGCCGCAAAAACTTCAGGTGGATGCGACGCTGCCATTGACGGTCATGCGTTTTCTGCTGCTGGCGCCCGGGGCCAAGCGGGCCGATGCCTTGCAGGCACTGGATGATGTCGGCGCCGGACATTTGCTTGAGCGTCCGCTGCAGCAGGTTTCGGGCGGCGAACTGCAACGTATTCTGCTGGCCCGTGCACTGCTGCGCAATCCGGATCTGCTGGTGCTTGATGAGCCGGTGCAGGGCGTGGATGTGAACGGCCAGATCGAGCTCTACCAACTGATTACCCGCCTGCGCGACCGCTACAACTGTGGCGTGCTGATGGTCTCCCATGATCTGCATCTGGTGATGGCAACGACCACTACTGTGGTGTGTCTGAATCGGCATGTGTGCTGTTCCGGACATCCGGAGCAGGTCAGCCTGGACCCGGCCTTTGTCGCGCTGTTCGGCGAACAGGCCAGTGCGCTGGCGGTGTACAACCACCACCACGATCATGATCACGATCTGCACGGTGAAGTAGTCGACTCAAACCATAGCCATACTGCGCACAACCACCAGCACGGACCCGACTGCAAGCATGCCTGACTTCCTGATTTACGCACTGCTGGCCGGTCTGGCGCTGGCGCTGGTTGCCGGCCCGCTGGGTTCCTTCGTGGTCTGGCGGCGTATGGCCTACTTTGGCGATACGCTGTCACATTCGGCGCTGCTGGGTATCGCGCTGGGCATTCTGCTGGATATCAACCTGACGCTGGCCGTGACCCTGGGCTGCGTTCTGCTGGCGGTACTTTTGGTTGCGCTGCAACACAAACAGTGGCTGGCCAGCGATACGCTGCTGGGCATTCTGGCGCACAGTAGCCTGTCACTGGGTCTGGTGGTGCTGGCGCTGACCGACAATGTGCGGGTCGATCTGATGGCCTACCTGTTCGGCGATCTGCTGGCCATAGGTAGCGAAGACCTGTACTGGATGCTCGGCGGGCTGGTAATCGTCATGGTGCTCATGACCCTGCTCTGGCGTCGGCTGCTGTCGGTCACGGTGCATGAGGAACTGGCTCGGGTCGAAGGCTTGCCGGTCACGGCGATTCGTCTGGCGCTGATGTTGCTGATCGCGATTGTGATCGCCGTGGCGATGAAGATTGTCGGCGTGCTGCTGATCACTTCGTTGCTGATCATTCCCCCCGCAGCCGCGCAGCGCCATGCGCGCACGCCGGAACAGATGGCCATGGGCGCCAGTGTGCTCGGTTGCCTGGCGGTACTGGGTGGGCTGGCGATGTCGTGGAATCTGGATACGCCGGCGGGCCCTTCCATCGTGGTCTGCGCCGCGCTGTTCTTTATGCTTGCCGTCAGTGTGCCACGTCGGGCCTGAGCTCCCGTGCATACGTAGCGCGCTACGCCAGGCAGCTACATGCGCTGTAACAGCTCGCTGATCCTGTTGTCTCATTTCTCGGATAGGCTGAAATGGACACGGACCAATGAGCGCACCTCTGAATGCATGATCCTCTGGTGATTCCCACCGACGAAGGGCTGTATTGCCCTGCGGGCAATTTTCACATCGACCCGTGGCGGCCGGTGGCCACGGCGGTGATCACCCACGCCCACGCTGACCACGCGCGCGCTGGCCATCAGCAGTACTATGCCCAGCATCTGAGCGTGCCCATTTTGCGCCACCGCTTGGGTGAGCATGAATTCACCGGGCTGGAATACGGCGAGCAGCGGCGCTTCGGCCCCATCACCCTGAGCCTGCATTCGGCCGGGCACGTCCTGGGCTCGGCGCAGGTGCGGGTGGCCCACGATGACGGCCGGGTGTGGGTGGTGAGTGGCGACTACAAGCGCGATGCCGACCCGACCTGCGCGCCCTTTGAAGTGGTGCCCTGCGATACGCTGATCACCGAAGCCACCTTTGCCCTGCCCTGTTACCGCTGGCCGCCGGTGGAAGAGGTTGGCCAGCAGATGTGGGACTGGTGGTCCGGTAATCCGGATCGGCCGTGCATTCTGTTTACCTACGCCTTCGGCAAGGCGCAGCGGGTACTCGCAGCGCTGGCCGCGCACACTGATCGCACGGTTTATCTGCATGGCGCCATGGTCGCGCTGACCGAGCTGTATCGTGAGGCCGATGTGGCGATGCTGCCGACTCAGCCGGTGTCAGAGCTGCCGCGCGAAGAAAGCTTCAACGGACAGCTGATACTGGCGCCGCCCTCCGCTGCTGGCTCGCCGTGGATGCGCCGCTTCAAGAATGCCAGCACGGGTTTTGCTTCGGGCTGGATGCGCATACGCGGCAACCGGCGTCGCCGGGGTTATGACCAAGGTTTTGAACTTAGCGACCATGCTGATTGGCCTGCGCTGCTCAATACCATCCGCGATTGCGGTGCCACCACCGTGTTGACCACTCATGGCCGCAGTGATGATCTGGTGCGCTATCTGCGTGAGCACCAGGGCATCGACGCCCGCGCTCTGACCACCCTGTACGGCGGCGAGGAAGATTGATGCAGGCTTTTGCCGATCTCTATGCCGAACTCGATGCCACGACCCGTACCCAGGTCAAACTGGACGCGCTGATCGCCTATTTCCGTGACGCACCGCCGGACGATGCGGCCTGGGCGGTTTATATACTCGCAGGCCGACGCATGAAACGCTTGATCGGTCCGCGCAAACTGCGCGACTGGCTGGCTGAAGCGACCGGGTTGCCGGACTGGCTGGTGGAGGAAACCTATCAGCATGTCGGTGATCTGGCGGAAACCATCAGTCTGTTAATGGAAGACGATGGCGAACGAAGGGCGGTCGAAGGCTCTCTGGCTGGCTGGATCGAGGACGCGGTTCTCGGGTTGCGCAAGCTGGAAGAGGAGCAGCAGCAGGTGCATGTGGTCGCCCACTGGCGCAGCCTGCCGCGCCCGGCCTGCTTTCTTTACAACAAATTGCTGACCGGTAGCCTGCGCGTGGGGGTGTCCCGCGGGCTGGTGGAGCGCGCGCTTGCTGCTCTGGGTGATCTGCCCCGGGCTTTGATCGCGCGGCGCTTGATTGGCGAGTTCGAGCCCACGGCTGAATTCTTTACCGCCTTGTTTGATGAAGAGCATCGCGAAGAGCGTGAGGGCCAGCCCTATCCTTTCTTTCTCGCCTCGCCGCTGGAGGGCGAGCCCGAAACACTGGGTGATCTGGAGGATTGGCTGGCCGAATGGAAGTGGGACGGTATCCGCGCGCAACTGATTGCCCGGCCGGGTGGTATCTGGCTCTGGTCGCGGGGCGAGGAACCGATGAACGGCCGTTTCCCGGAGGTGGAAGCGGCCGCCGTCGACCTGCCGGAGGTGGTGCTGGATGGCGAAATACTCGCCTGGGACTCTGACGTGCTGCCGTTCTCGCAAATGCAGCGACGCATCCAGCGCAAGACGATTGGCGAGAAAATGCTGCGCGAAGTGCCGGTCATCTTCCTGGCCTACGACGTACTGGAGTATGAGCAGCAGGACTGGCGCGAGCGACCGCTGCGAGAACGTCGCGCGCTACTGGAACAACTCCTGGCTGATCGCGGGCAGAGCGCCATCCGCATCAGCCCCAGCGTCAGCGCCGCCGAATGGACCGCTCTGGCCACGCACCGCGAAAGCAGCAGAGAGCGAATGGTCGAGGGCTTGATGCTCAAGCGTCTGGACAGCCCCTATCGCAGTGGACGGATTCGTGGCGACTGGTGGAAGTGGAAGATCGAGCCGCTAACCATTGATGCGGTACTGCTCTACGCCCAACCCGGCCATGGCCGGCGCGCCAACCTGTATACCGACTACACCCTGGCGGTGCGCGATGGCGACAATTACGTGCCGATTGCCAAGGCCTATTCGGGGCTTACCGACAAGGAAATTCAGAAACTCGATCACTGGATCCGTCGCAACACCGTGGAAAAATTCGGGCCCGTGCGTTCGCTGAAACCCGAGCATGTGCTGGAAATTGCCTTTGAGGGCATTCAACCTTCGCCTCGGCACAAGTCCGGCATCGCCCTGCGCTTCCCGCGGATCGCGCGCTGGCGCCAGGACAAGCCCGTAGCCGAGGCTGACACGCTGGAGCAGGTAAAGGACCTGCTGCGACTCTATGGCGGCTAAGCCAGCGGCAGCCAAGGCCGCAGTGGATGGCCTGGCGACTGTCGAGGCCTGGTTCACCGCACAGGGCTGGACTCCGGCGCCGTTTCAGCGTCAGGCCTGGCAGGCGTTTCGTGCCGGCCGCAGTGGGTTGATACATGCGTCAACCGGCTCGGGTAAAACCCTGGCTGCCTGGCTGGGGCCTGTATCGGAGGCGCTGGATAAGCCAGCACGCACTGGCGGGTTACGAATACTCTGGATTACCCCACTGCGTGCGCTGGCCAGCGATACCGCCGGGCACCTGCAGGAGGCGGTCGATGCCCTGGGTCTGGACTGGAAAGTAGAAACCCGTACCGGCGATACCAGCGCCAGTGTGCGCGCGCGGCAACGCCGCAGGTTGCCGGAAACGCTCATTACTACTCCGGAAAGCCTCTCTGTGCTGCTTTCCTATCGCAATGCCGAAGAGAGTTTCAAGCATCTGGACGCGGTGATCGTGGACGAGTGGCACGAGCTATTGGGTAACAAGCGCGGCGTACAGCTGCAACTGTGTCTTTCCTGGCTGCGCGCCCGACATTCACGGCTACCGGTCTGGGGTTTGTCGGCGACGCTGGGTAATCTGGATGAAGCCATGGCCGTATTGCTCGGCGAAGGCGCCGAACCGGGCGAGCGCATCGCGGGCACCCAGAGCAAGCCCCTGACCATTCGCGGGCTGTGCCCGGCCAATGTCGAACGCTTCCCCTGGGCCGGCCATCTGGGCTTGTCTCAACTCGAAGGTGTGTTGGAGTATTTGAGCGAGGGCCAGACCTCGCTGCTGTTTACCAATACCCGCTCCCAGGCCGAGCTGTGGTTTGAGGCGATTCTCAAGGCACGGCTGGAGTGGTTGACGGAGTTGGGCCTGCATCACGGATCAATCGACCGCAAGTTGCGCAAACGCATTGAGGACGGTTTGCGTCAGGGCGATTTTCGCTGCGTGGTCTGCACCTCTAGCCTGGATCTGGGCGTGGATTTCTCCCCGGTTGATCGCGTGGTGCAAGTGGGTAGCCCAAAGGGTGTTGCGCGGCTGATGCAGCGTGCCGGGCGTTCCGGCCATCAACCGGGCGCGGCCAGTGAAATTCTCTGTGTACCCAGCCACGCACTGGAACTGGTGGAAATTGCCGCCGTGCGCCGTGCCTGGGAGGCCGGCCGGGTGGAGGCGCGGCGGCCGCCGCGCATGAGCCTGGATGTGCTGGTGCAGCACCTGGTGACCTTGGCCGCCGGGCCCGGATTTGTCGCCGAGCAGGTGTTCGCCGAAGTGCGCAGCACCCATGCTTTTGCCGGGCTGGATGAAGAGCTATTCAACTGGTGTCTGATGTTTATCAGCCAGGGCGGGCCGGTACTGGAGCACTATCCGCAGTTCCAGCGAGTGGTGCTGCAGGATGGGCGCTATAGCGTCGAGGACACCGGCATTGCCCGAAGGCATCGGCTGGCAATTGGCACCATCACCAGTGACGCGCAGATTCAGGTGCGCTTCATGAAAGGCGGCAGTCTGGGCAGTATCGAGGAAACCTTTGTGGCGCGGCTCAAGCCCGGTGATGTGTTTCTGTTTTCCGGGCGGGCGCTGGAACTGGTCAAGGTCCGCGATCTGGTGGCCTACGTCCGCCTGGCCAAGACCCGCCGACACAGCGTGCCCCGTTGGTACGGCGGGCGTCTGCCGCTTTCACGCGAGTTGGCCGATAGCGTACTGGAGATATTCGAGGAAGTGCAGGTCGGGGTTTATACCGACCCTGAGGTCGCCGCTGTGGCGCCCGTACTGGAGCTACAAAAGCAGCAGTCGGCACTGCCCGGCCGCACGCGGTTATTGATTGAACATTGCAGCTCGCGCGAGGGCCAGCATCTGTTTGTCTATCCCTTTGCCGGGCGACTGGCCCATGAGGGGCTCGCGGCATTGCTCGCCTGGCGCTTGGGGCAACTGGCACCGGCGACCTTTTCCCTGTCGGTCAATGACTATGGGCTTGAGCTGCTTACCTCGACCAAACTACCAGAGCTGACAGAGGCAGACTGGCATTCGCTGCTCGACCCAGAAAATCTGCTTGATCATGTTCTGGCCGCGTTGAACGCTGGCGAACTGGCGCGGCGACAGTTTCGCGATATAGCCCGTGTCAGTGGCCTGGTATTTCAGGGCTTCCCCGGCAGGGGCAAGAGCGATCGGCAATTGCAGGCCTCCAGCGGTCTGCTGTATGACACCCTGCTGCGCTATGATCCCGAACACCGGCTGCTGGCGCAGGCCAGTCGTGAAGTGCTGGAAGATCAGCTGGAAATACAGCGCCTGCGAGACGTTCTGGAGCGCGCTGCGGGTCAGGATCTGGTCCTGGTGGAGCTGGAACGCTTCTCACCGTTGGCGTTTCCGTTATGGGTGGAGCGTCAACGAAACCGCATCAGTACCGAAGGCTGGCGCGAACGGGTTCAACGCATGATGACCAGCCTGGAAAAACACGCTGCGCGTAAACCGAGGAGGCGCCCTTGAGTCGAACACTTGATTGGCAATTGGCCGGCGCCGATCTGATATTGCATGGTGAACGCGCACTCTTCTATCCCGCCGAGTCTGCCTTGCTGGTGGCTGATACCCATTTCGGCAAGGCTGCGCTGATGCGCCGACGTGGTCTGGCGGTACCCAGCGGCCAGAGTCGTGACGATCTGCAGCGCTTGAGCGGCCTGATCGAAGCGTTCCAGCCTCAGAGGCTGATCGTGCTTGGCGATTTTTTCCACCATCGGCCCACGCCAGGCGAGCCCTTTCTCGATCAGTTTCCCGCCTGGCTGGCGCAGCACTCCTATGTGTCGGTAGAAGCGGTGGTGGGTAATCACGACCGGCATGCCGCCGGTGTGGATATCGGTCTGCAGTGGCACGACTACCTGGATCTGGGACCCTTCCGCCTGCGCCATGAGCCGGAGCCGGTGGCCGGTCGACATGTGCTCGCGGGGCACTTGCATCCGGTGTTGACCTTGCAGGTAGCGTCCGATCGTTTGCGCGCGCCGGTGTTCTGGTTTCGCGAGCAGGTCAGTGTGCTGCCGTCGTTTGGCGCCCTGACCGGGGGCTGGGATTTGCCGCGCAAACCAGAGGGTCAGACAGTCCTGGTGGTTGAAGGCGAACTTTTCCAAGGCCCGGAGTAGGCCGTCGGTCGCGGGATTGTGTAACCACCTGTGCGTCTCGGTTGAGCATTTGGTCAACAACGCATATGCTGTATTTATATACAGTATAAAGGTGTTGTATGGAGCTGATCGAAAAACTTACCATTCTGGCCGACGCAGCTAAATATGACGCGTCCTGTGCCAGCAGTGGCGCGCCCAAACGTAGCTCCAAAGGCAAGGACGGTATTGGTGCGACCAATGGCATGGGCATCTGCCATAGCTACACGCCGGATGGCCGTTGTGTGTCCCTGTTGAAGATCCTGCTGACCAATTTCTGTCTGTACGATTGCCAGTATTGCGTTAATCGCCGTTCCAGCGATGTGCCGCGGGCGCGCTTCATGCCTGAGGAGGTGGTCAAGCTGACGCTGGACTTCTACCAGCGCAACTACGTCAGTGGGTTGTTTCTCAGTTCGGGCATTATCCAGTCGCCGGATTACACCATGGAGCAACTGATTCGCGTGGCCAAGCTGCTGCGCGAAGAGCATCAGTTTCGCGGTTATATTCACCTCAAGACCATTCCCGAGGCGGATCCTGCATTGATCGAGGAGGCCGGCCGCTATGCTGATCGCCTCAGCGTGAATATCGAGCTACCCAGCCCCGAAAGCCTGATTCGCCTGGCCCCGGAAAAGCAGATTGGCAGTATTACCGGCGCCATGGGTACGATCGACAGCGCCTCGAATGAATCGCGCGAAGACAAGCGTGCGCCCAAGTTTGCCCCAGGCGGGCAGAGTACGCAGATGATCGTCGATGCTGATACCAGCGACGATAGCCGCATATTGCACACCGCCGAGGCCCTGTACGGCGACTATCGCCTGCGCCGGGTCTATTACTCGGCATTCAGCCCGATCCCCAACAGCCCGTCGTCGGTGCCCTTTCAGGCGCCGCCACTGTTACGCGAGCATCGGCTGTACCAGGCCGACTTTCTGTTGCGCAGCTACGGCTTCAAGGCCGGTGAACTGATCGGCGCACAGGGCAATCTGCCACTGGATATCGACCCCAAGCTGGCTTGGGCACTGGTCAACCGAGCACAGTTTCCGGTTGATCTGAATCTGGCTGAGCTGGCGATGATTGCTCGAGTGCCCGGTATTGGCATTCGCTCGGCACAGAGTATTGTCAGTTTGCGGCGGCTCAAGCGGATCCGCTTCGAAGACCTTCTGCGCATGCGCTGCGTGATGGACAAGGCGCGGCCCTTTATTGTCACCAGTGACTACCGTCCGCGTCAGGACACCATGGAATCCAGCCAACTGCGGCGGCAGTTGAGCGATCAACCGGCGCAGATGGCGCTATGGGGCTGAGGTAACGCATGCGCGTACTCTGTTGTGAAGACCAGTTTGACCGCTGGCGCGATCAGGCCCGGCAATTGTTGCTGGAAGCGGTGCCGCCGCATGCGGTGGTCTGGGAGGATGAGGCGCATAGGCAGTTGTTTGCTGCCGAGCCCATGCCTGCCTATAGCGGCCCCGCGCGGGCAGTGCGTGTGCCGTCAGCACTGCTGGCCGAGTTGAAGAGCGCCGCGCGCTTTCGCACAGCGGGACGCTGGAATTTGCTTTATCGGATTCTCTGGCGAGTGGTCAAAGGCGAGCGCCAGGCGATGCTCGCCGGTGATCCGGACGGCAGTGAGTTACAGCGGCGGATCAAGGCCGCCAGCCGGGAAGCGCATCACCTGCACTCCTTTCTGCGCTTTCATCCGCTGCCCAGCGGCGGTGATCTGGATTACGTTGCCTGGCATGAACCGGCCCACGATATTCTGGCCAGCGCGAGCATGCATTTTGCCGAGCGCCTCGGCCGCCAGCGCTGGTTGATTGCCACCCCGCGCGATGGCGTCTGGTTCGACGGTGAGCAACTGCATTATCGGCAACCTTGCCCGGCAGACTGGCGGGCGCGAGCTGAGGCTGTACGTGGCAAGGACGATGCGCTGTGGGAAACCTATTACGCGAGCATCTTCAATCCGGCGCGGCTGAATCGCAAGGTTATGCAAGGCCATATGCCGCTGCGTTTCTGGGCTGGGTTGACCGAGGGCAAGCTGATTCCAGTGTTGTTGAGCAGGGCGCGGGCAGGCTCACAGAAGGACGGCCAGGCCGAGGCAGTGGCAGGGAAAGCGGGGAAGGTGATTCGTCTGGCGAGTGACAAGGCTGCTGCCGGCGGGTCGGCAGCAGCTCATGCGGTAAGCGATGGTGCGGCGATCAGGGAGCCATGATCCGCGGCAGCCATTGGCTCAACTCCTGAGGTCTGAGCGGTGGCCGCAAAAAGCCGACATATTGCCCCTCAGGGTTGACGATCACCACTTGGCCACTGTGGTCGACCAGATAGTTTTCGGTACTGGTATCAGGTTCGATATAGGCAATCGACAGGGCGCGGGCCAATTTGGCCAGTTCCTGGGGTTCCCCGGTAGCGCCGTGAAACCCGGCATTGAAGAAGCCCAGGTATTGCTGCATCTGCTCGGGGGTATCGCGGTTCGGATCGACACTGACCATGGTCACACGCAGTTGCTCGGCGGACGCTTCAGGTAATGCCGCTGCCACCTGCTTGAGTTCAGCCAGGGTGGTCGGGCAGATATCCGGGCAAAAGGTGTAGCCGAAGAACAGCAGGTCCCACTGCCCGAGCAGGTCTTCCTTGCCCCAACTGCCGCCATCGGCGGACAGCATGTCCACTTCGGGTATACCGCGCGGGCTGTCGAACAGGAAGATGCCCACTTGGGAGAGCTGTTCACGGTCCAGCGCTGCAGGGCGGCTGACCTTGTTGACCACAGCACCAATCACCAGAGCTATGGCCGCCAGGGTAACCAGAACTGTTTTCTGTACGCCACTTAAAGCCATCCAGCCACCCCTACATAGTGATCCACCAGCAGTGCAACGAAGATCCAGAGCAGATACCAGAGGGAGAATTTGAATGTCTTGATCGCTGCGTGGGGGCGGCTGTCACGCCACATTGCCCAGGCCCAGTCGATAAAGCGCACGCCCAGCACCAGTGCCACCGTCAGGTAAATGATGCCGCTCATGTGAATCACATAAGGCAGCATACTGACGGCGAGCAAAATGAAGGTGTACAGCAGAATGTGCAATTTGGTGTAGCGCTCGCCGTGGGTCACCGGCAGCATGGGAATATCGACCTTGGCGTACTCTTCCTTGCGGTGAATGGCCAAGGCCCAGAAATGCGGTGGCGTCCAGGCAAAGATGATCAGCACCAGCAGCAGCGCTTCGGCATCGACCTGGCCGGTAACGGCGGTCCAGCCCAGCAACGGTGGCGCAGCGCCGGCCAAGCCGCCAATGACGATATTCTGAGGTGTGGCGCGTTTGAGAAACGACGTATAGATCACCGCATAGCCCAGCAATGACGCCAGCGTCAGCCAGGCCGTCAGCGCGTTGATCCATTGCAGCAGGATACCCATGCCGGCTACGCCAAGAACCAATGCGAACATCGACGCTTGCAGGGGATTGACGCGGCCCTGGGCCATAGGGCGGCGTTGGGTGCGCGCCATATAAATGTCGATCCGCCGATCAACCAGATGATTCACCGCAGCGGCTGATCCGGCGCACAGGGCAATGCCCAGATTACCCAGTACCAGCACATGCCAGGGCACCATGCCTTCGGTCGCCAGCAACATGCCGATGGCAGAGGTAATGATCATCAGAGCGACTACCTTGGGCTTGGTCAGCTCCAGATAGTCACGCCAGCCAGCGCTGACTTGTGCGGTATTGCTCAAAACGGTCATCAGTGCTTCCCCCGACGCCTGAGGCGCCTGTCCTTGTTCTTATATAGGTCGTTCTTCTGTAAATCGTCGTTAATACATCATGTTGCTCAGTATGCGCCAGCCATTAACTGCTGGCCAGCCTTGAGCCAGACCTCTCGGTACTGAAAATCGCATCCGCAGCGGGTGCGCGCAAGCGATAATTCACAGCGACCACAACCAGCAGCAGGGTTGCTCCTACTGCGTTGTGCGCGACAGCCACGGCCAGCGGCAAATGCGCGAGCACATTGGTGATGCCCAGGGCCACTTGTGTCACCAGTACCAGCGTAAGGAGCCCGGCCAGTTTAGGCATGCGCCGGTCCATGAGTTTCCAGGCCAGCATCAGTACCACGACACTGGTCACGATAGCGCCGAGGCGGTGGGTAAAGTGAATGGCCGTGCGCCCCTCGCCCAACAGCATGCCGCCCAGATAGTTGGGGCCGATCTCATGAAACAGATTGAAGCCGGCGGCAAAATCCATTTCCGGCCACCAGACACCATGGCAGGTGGGAAAATCCACACAGGCCACGGCGGCGTAGTTGGTGCTGGTCCAGCCACCGAGCGTGATCTGGGCGATAACTACCAACAGGGTAAAGCGCGCAAACAAGCGTAACCTGGCGACGGTTCTGGTGGGGGCCATCGGGTGAAAGCTGCCGGACAGTCGCAGACACAAGAGCAACAACAGACTCAGCGTAGCGAAGCCGCCGAGAAGGTGGGCTGTGACCACTTGCGGCCAGAGCTTCAGGGTGACTGTCCACATGCCGAACAGAGCCTGACAGATCACCAGTAACAGCACGCCAAAGCTCAAGCCTACGGGATAACCAGGGACGCGCTTGTGTCGCAGGCTCATCAGTGCCAGGCCGAGAATGACCAGCCCGAGAATACCTGCGGCGTAGCGATGAATCATCTCGGCCCAGGCCTTGAAGACCTCCACCGGGTCATCCGGAAAGCGCATCTCGGCGATCTGAATTGCGCTATCGCTGCGCGGTACGCCAAGAAAGCCATAGCATCCGGGCCAGTCCGGGCAACCCAGACCGGCATGTACCAGGCGGGTATAAGCGCCGAGAATTACCACCACAAACCCCAGCGCCAAAGCGCCCACAGCAAACAGGTAACCTGGTTTACGCATGACCGTTATCCTACCTTGGATACTTTCAGAAGATGTTTGAGGTCGTCGAGCAGTTGCTTGCCAGGCTCGTCAGCATCCTGATGCAGTACTACGCGGCCCAGTGGATCAACCACCCAAAGCTGCGGGCCCTGTTGCCATTCCTGGGGATGGTTGCTGAGGCTTTGTTGATAGGCATGGGCGCTGATGCTGCTTTGGCCAAGACGCGGATACTCGGCATCCAGCTGTTCCTGCAGCGACGCGGATGCGGGGCTGCCCAGTGCCAATACGTGAGTGACACGACCGGCTTCGCGGCCCAGCGCCACATTGATCTGGCGGGCCTCGTGCAGCAGGGCCATGCAGGCTTCCAGGCACTCGTCCGGGCTGGTCACCAGAATTCGCCAAGGAGCGCCGTAGCCCACGGGCTCTATCGCCAGGTGCCAATCTTCCAGTTGAATCTGCGGCTCAACCAGATCGGAGCGGTTGGTATTGCTCTGCGGCATAAAGCCCATCTTGGCCATGATGCCGGCGATCAGAATAGGGCCTAGCACGACTGCAAAAATGGCCAGCAGCTTGAGCTGGCCACGGGGTTTGCCTGACTGGGCGGGCGTTGTGTCGCTACTGCTCATTATTGTTATTCCCCCGATGTTCAGGCTGGAATCCAGCCCAGATAAAGAGTGCCAGCAATGCTATGGCCAGCGCAAACCATTGCACCGCGTAAGCCACATGTTTGCTGGCGGTCATGGGCAGTGCCGGCCAATCCAGTTTGAAGGCGGCCTGACTGCCGGTTTTAAGACGAGCGCTCCAGCCCAGCACCGGGCTGGGTACATCAGCGCTCATGCTGGCCAGGTCCAGTCGCGAGATCAGTTTGGGCCAGCCAGAGGTGCCGCCACCCTGGCCGAGGGTAAAGCCCTGTTCTGCACTGGGCAGCACTTCGGCATCCAGTTGCACGCTATTCTCTGGCGTGCTCACCGTTGGGCGTTGACGCCGGTCCGGCCAGGGTATCCAGCCGCGGTTGATGACCAGGCTCTGACCGGACGCCTGATCATCAAACACCTGCAGCACTTCCACACCCGCCTGGCCCCCGCGGATGCGGTTATCCAGCAGCCAGATATGCTCTGGATCGAACTGGCCTTCAAGATACAATGGGCGCCAACTGGGGTCAGCTTGCTGTTGCAGTTCAGTCAGGGTCTGCGCCACGGCGCCACGATTGGCGTCCATCTGCGCCTGCATCTGGCGCTTTTCGTCCGCACGGTCCAACTGCCAGAAACCGAGAAAAATCAGTAATGGCAGAAAGGCCAGCAGGAATATCCAGAGCGGCCAGCCGGGGGCAAAACGTTTGACAGAGTGAGACATGGCAACCTTGATCAAAGACTGGGTCTATAATGCACGAACCCTAACGAGCATGGATATTCAATTATGTGGTTGAAACTGGCCATTCTGGTCTTGTTGCTGGCGATTATCGTCAGCTTGTTCAGCGGCCTGTTCTTTCTGGTCAAGGATACCAACGGATCAGGCCGACTGGTCAGTGCCTTGAGTGTGCGTATTGGCTTGACGGTAGCGATCATATTGCTGATTGCTTACGGCTTCTGGTCAGGCCAATTTACCTGGCATACGCCCTGGCTTCACTGAAACTGGCCCCAGAGGGGCCAGTTGAACGGGTTGAATATGACGTCTGGATCAGAAGATGTAGACGAAAATAAACAGCCCCACCCAGACCACGTCGACGAAGTGCCAGTACCAGCTGGCCGCCTCGAACCCGAAGTGGTTCTCCGGGGTGAAGTGCCCCTTGTGCACCCGCACCAGCATCACCGTGAGAATCAGCGTACCCATGAATACGTGGGCGCCGTGAAAGCCGGTGAGCATGAAGAAAGTAGCCCCGTAGATGCCCGAATTAAGCGTCAAGCCTAGATCTTTGTAAGCGTGCACGTATTCGGCGATCTGCAGGCTGAGGAACACCACGGCCAGCACGACTGTTAGCAGCAACCAGTTTTTCAGGGCGCCACGCTTGCCTGCGCGCAACGCGTGATGGGCAAAGGTGACGGTAACACTGGAAGTGATCAGCAAAATGGTATTGATCAGCGGTAGCTGCCAAGGGCTGATAATTTCCTGCGGTCCGGGGAACAGGTTCGGATCCGGGTTGTTCATCAGCGGCCAACTGTACTGGAAACCTTCCCAGAGCATGTTGCTGATGCCCTTGTCGCCCTCACCCGACAGCCATGGGCCGGCAAAGGTGCGCACATAGAACAGGGCGCCAAAGAAGGCGGCAAAGAACATCACTTCAGAGAAGATGAACCAGCCCATGCCCATGCGGAAGGAGCGGTCCATCTGCGCGCTGTACAGACCCTGATGACTTTCGGTGATGACATTGCCGAACCAGCCAAAAAACATCCAGGTGATGATCAACGCGCCAGCCAGCAGGATCAGCAGACCGCTTTCGCCACTGGAGTTCATCAGCGTGCCAGCGCCAAATACCGACACCAGCAGGCCGATGGAACCTACTATCGGCCATTTGCTCTGCGCCGGGACGTAATACTCTTCGTGCGTTGAAGAAGTGTCGTGACTCGCCATCTGTTGTTCTCCTTATCAGGCAGTCAAAAAATCAGTTGCTGTGCAGCGCGGCCAGATCGAGATCGAAGCTCGCGGCCATGCGCTCAGTCACATCAAACAGGGTGTAGGACAGCGTCAACCGGTGGACTTCGCCAGGCAACGCCCGGTCCACGATAAAGCGCACGGGCATTTCCACCGTTTCACCGGGCTGCAGCAGCTGCTGGGTAAAGCAGAAGCACTCGGTCTTGTGGAAGAAAGCCGCTGCCTTGGATGGCGAAACACTGGGAATCGCCTGGGCAATCATCGGTTTGCTGGTAGGGTTGTGCGCGGTAAAGATCATTTCGTGCGTTTCGCCGGGGTGCAGGGTCAGCTCATTGGTCTGAGGACCAAATGACCAGACCATGCCCTCGGCATTGGTGGAAATGAATTGCACACGCACCGACCGGTCCGCATCCACACTGCCGTCGCCACCTTGGTAGGCGCTGGAGTTGGTCTTGCCGTTAATCCCAAAGGCCTCGCACATCACGTCATAAATTGGGACCAGCAAGAAGCCGAAGCCGAACATGCCCACCACCAGAAACAGCAGGCGATGGACCAGACGTTTAGTGCTAATACCTTCGCTCATGACCAGTGCTCCTATTTCACTTCAGGTGGGGTGCTGAAGGTGTGGTACGGCGCGGGCGAAGCCACGGTCCATTCCAGTCCTTCGGCGCCGTCCCAGGGCTTGGCTGCTGCCTTGGGTCCGCCTCTGATGCATTTGATGACGATAAACAGGAACAGCAACTGAGTAGCGCCGAACATGAACGCGCCGATGGACGAGATCATGTTGAAGTTGGCGAACATCATGTTGTAGTCCGGAATCCGTCGCGGCATGCCTGCCAGCCCGATAAAGTGCATCGGGAAGAACGCCAGGTTCATACCCACGAACGACATCCAGAAATGCGTCTTGGCCAGTACTTCGTCGTACATGTGGCCGGTCCACTTGGGCAGCCAGTAGTATGCCGAGGCAAAGATGCCGAAGATCGCGCCGGGCACCAGCACGTAGTGGAAGTGCGCTACGACGAAGTAGGTATCGTGATACTGGAAGTCCGCTGGCGCGATTGCCAGCATCAGCCCGGAGAAGCCGCCGATGGTAAACAGGATCACGAAGGCCACCGCGAACAGCATGGGCGCTTCGAAGGTCAGGGAGCCTCGGAACATGGTGCTCACCCAGTTGAAGACCTTGACCCCGGTGGGCACGGCAATCAGCAGCGTGGCATACATGAAGAACAGCTCGCCGGTCAGCGGGATGCCAACGGTGAACATGTGGTGAGCCCAGACCACGAATGACAGAAACGCAATCGCGGCGGTGGCGTACACCATCGAGGTATAACCGAACAATGGCTTGCGGCTGAAGGCCGGGATGATCGCACTGACCGCACCGAAGGCCGGCAGGATCATGATGTACACCTCGGGGTGACCGAAGAACCAGAAGATATGCTGGAACATCACCGGATCACCGCCACCGGCAGCGCTGAAGAAACTGGTACCGAAGTGGATGTCCATCAGCATCATGGTCACCACGCCCGCGAGTACCGGCATTACCGCGATCAGCAGGAAGGCGGTGATCAGCCAGGTCCAGACGAACAACGGCATCTTCATCAGCGTCATGCCCGGGGCGCGCAGGTTGAGGATGGTCGCGATGATATTGATCGCACCCATGATCGAACTGATACCCGCCAGGTGAATGGCAAAAATGAAGAAGGTTACGCTCGGAGGTGCGTAGGTCGTGGACAGTGGCGCGTAGAAGGTCCAGCCGAAGTTCGGCCCACCTCCTTCCATGAACAACGTCGAGACCAGCAGGCCGAAAGCTGCGGGCAACAGCCAGAAGCTGAAGTTGTTCATGCGCGGCAGAGCCATGTCCGGCGCGCCGATCATCATTGGGATCATCCAGTTGGCCAGGCCGACAAACGCCGGCATGACCGCACCGAAGACCATGATCAGACCGTGCATGGTGGTCATCTGGTTGAAGAATTCCGGCTGCACCAGCTGCAGGCCGGGCTGGAACAGTTCGGCGCGGATAACCATGGCCATCGAGCCGCCAAGCAGGAACATGGCGAAGCTGAACCACAGGTACATCGAGCCGATGTCCTTGTGGTTGGTGGTCAGTACCCAACGCATCAAACCTTTGGCCGGACCATGTGCATGGTCGGCGTGATGGTGATCAATCACTGCACTCATGATGGTCTCCTATTGGCTGTTCTTGAAGTTGAGGATGTCGAGCGGTACGACCAGCTCGCCGGTATCGTTACCCCAGGCGTTGCGTTCGTAGGTAATGACCGCAGCGATATCCGTTTCAGACAGCTGAGCGCCAAAAGCCGCCATGGAAGTGCCGGGCTTGCCGTTCACAACGATGTCGATATGCGCAGGAATATCGTTTAGCGCCATGTCACTGCCCTTGAGAGCCGGGAACATGGGTGGCAGACCTTCGCCGCCAGGCTGGTGACAGGCCGCACAAGCACGGGAGTAGACCTGCTGGCCACGCTCCATCAGCTCGTCGAGTGTCCAATCCTTCTCGCGCAGCTCGGCTTCCAGTGCAGCCGCTTCTTTCTTCTCGGCCAACCAGATGTCGTAGTCTTCCTGGGTCTTGGCCTCAACCACTACAGGCATGAAGCCGTGATCGCGACCGCACAGCTCGGTGCACTGGCCACGGAAAATGCCGGGCTCTTCGATGCGGGTCCAGGCTTCGTTGACGAACCCGGGGATGGCATCCTTTTTCACGGCCAGGGCAGGCACCCACCAGGAGTGAATCACGTCGGCGGCAGTAATCAGGAAGCGGATTTTCTTGCCAACCGGCACCACCAGAGGCTCATCCACTTCAAGCAGATAATGCTCGTTCTTGGCGGTAAGGTTGTTGATCTCTTCGCGGGGAGTGGTCATGTTGCTCATGAAGGCAACATCTTCACCGAGATAGCTGTACTGCCAGCGCCACTGGTAACCGGTGATCAGAATATCGATGTCCGCCTCTTCAGCGTCATAGATCTCGATCAGGGTTTTGGTCGCGGGGACTGCCATGCCGACGAGAATCAGCAATGGTATGACGGTCCAGAGTACTTCGACGCCGACGTTCTCATGGAACTTGGCAGGCACGGCACCTCTGGATTTGCGATGCATGAACATCGACCAGAACATGATGCCGAAGACGATGATGCCGATGACCACGCAGATCCAGAAGATCAGCATATGCAGGTCAAATACCGAGCGACTGATTTCAGTCACTCCTCTGGGCATATTATATGTCCATCCGGCGCTTACGGTGCCACTGAGTGCTAGCAACAACAAACCACTCAGCCAGGCGCTTGCTTGTCGCAACATTCCCGGTTCCCCTTATTTTTTTTATTCAGCACTGGCAGCGGAGGGAAGTGCATTTAAAAAGTCATCAGGACTGGATAAATACGTGACAATGCGCAGCTTGGACAGCCCTGCAACCGGCCTGCTCAAGCGGTATTGGCTGGCCCCCCAAAAAACTGCCAGACGGGTTGAGTATAGACCTGACAGTTTCTAAGGCAATCCCTTGATGTTTTTATTTTTTGATCTGTGTCAAGGGCACACATGTAGCCTTGTGTTATCAGATACCGATCAAAGCGCCTAATGCACTGCAGACAAATAATTTCATTTCATTTTATCGGCTCAAATTGAGCCACTTTGACGATATCATTGTGCTCTGCTAGCGTGGAGTGAGGCGCCAGCCATCTAGCTGTAACCATCTTGTTTCCAGGTTTTACGGGAGTATCTTATGAATATTGCAGCGCTGCGTGAGCGTATTCGCCTGGCCGAAAGTCAGGAGCGAGAGCAGGGCAGTCTGCGTGCCTGGTTGGGCCAGCAATTGGCACACTTGCATCCTGCCATCACGCCTGGTGATGACCCGCTGGATACCTTGCAGGCGTTTGCCGAAGGCTATATTGCCGAGGTGCCGGACACCCTGGAGGCGGCGCAAGCGGTGGCCGCCTCTGCCAATATGCGACCCCAGTTGTTGCCGGTTTTGAAGGTGGCGGAAGCGTTTTTTCTGCAGCCGCCGGATCTGCCTGCTGATCATCAGGGCATGTTGGCGCTGCTGGATGAGGCCTATCTGGTTCATCGGCTGGTGGAAGAGATAAACGACCGTTACATCGCCCACGGTGGGGAGCCATTGCTGCCGCTGGATACCACGCGAGCCAATGTGATTGTGCATCAGTTGCTGGGCGACGAGTTTGCCAATCAGCTGGATCAGGCGGTGATTTCAGCCGTGGAAGGGCTGGCGCCGGAAAGCCTGTTCAAAAGTCAGACTTTCGATGATTTCCGGCAGATCATTGCCCAGCGTGGGCGGGTCGCCCTATGGCAGGAGTGGCCTTGCCTGTCGCGCAAGCTGGGCGTGGAAATCCGCCTGCGCGAACCAGGCTAGCTCGAGCGGGGACCGCTCGCAGCGTTATTTCTTCTTCAGCCGAGGATTGGGGAAGAACTGCACGGTTTGTGCTTTTGATGGCTCCACCGGTTTGGCCTTGGTGACCCGCGTGGGTACCTCCCTGGGTACCGAATTGCCGCGCTCGTCCAGCGTGTCGGCGTAGCCGCAGGCCACGCATTCGCGGTTGGGTACGCCATCGACCTCGTACATCCTGATGGTATCCATTGCGCTGCATGCCGGGCACACGGCACCGGCAATAAAGCGCTTGATGGTCGGAGCGCCGCTCACGCGGCTTCCCCGGTCAGACCACTATGGCGCAGCAGCGCATCGATACTGGGTTCACGGCCCCGGAACGCTACGAACAACTCCATCGGCTCGCGGCTACCCCCTCGGGCGAGGATATTGTCGCGGAATGCCTTGCCGGTATCGGTATTGAGTACGCCCTCTTCCTCGAAGCGTGAGAACGCATCGGCTGACAGGACTTCGGCCCATTTGTAGCTGTAGTAACCCGCAGCGTAACCACCGGCAAAAATATGCCCGAAACCGTTCTGGAAGCGGTTGAAGGCCGGCGGCGGAAAAACCGAAACCTCGGCACGCACCTGATCAAGGACCTGTTGCACGGTCTGGTCAGGCGTTTCGCGCAGATGCAGCAGGAAGTCGAACAGTGATAGCTCGACCTGACGCAGCATGCCCATGCCGGACTGGAAATTGCGCGCGGCGAGCATCTTGTCGAGCAGGTCCTGTGGCAGCGGCTCACCAGACTCGTAATGGCCGGAGATCAGCGCCAGCCCTTCGGGCTCCCAGCACCAGTTTTCCATGAACTGGCTGGGCAGTTCCACTGCATCCCAAGCCACGCCGTTGATGCCGGAGGCGGACGGATAATCGACACGGGTCAGCAGGTGATGCAGCCCGTGGCCGAATTCGTGAAACAGCGTGGTGACTTCGTCGTGGGTCAGCAGCGCGGGCTTGTCGCCAATCGCCGGAGTGAAGTTACACACCAGGTACGCAATCGGCCGCTGCACTTCGCCGCTGGGCAGCAGGCGCCGATCACGGCAACCGTCCATCCAGGCGCCGCCGCGCTTGTTGCTGCGCGCATAGAGATCAAGGAAGAACTGGCCGATCACCTCGCCCTGTTCCAAGACCTCGAACAGGCGTGCATCCTTGTGCCAGCGATCAAACTCGCTGACCTCGCGTAGTTGAATCCCATAGAGTCGCTCGACCACGGAAAACATGCCGGTCAACACGGTGTTGACCGGGAAATAGGGCTTGAGCTCTTCCTGGGAGACCGCATAACGATGCTGCTGCAGTTGCTCGCTGTAGAAGCCCACATCCCAGCTTTGCAGATCGCTGCAACCCTGCTGCGCGGCGAACTCGCGCAATGCCGCCAGATCCTGGCCGGCAAAGTTCTTGCTGCGGGTGCCCAGATCGCGCAGGAAGCTGACCACCTGATCGGTGCTTTCGGCCATTTTGGTTGCCAGTGACAGCTCAGCGTAGTTGGCAAAGCCGAGCAGTTCGGCGAGTTCCTGGCGCAGGGTCAGAATCTCGGTAATCAGCGGGCCATTGTCGTTCTCACCAGCCTGCGGGCCAACCTCTGAGGCGCGGGTGCAATAGGCGGTATACAGCTCTTCACGCAGAGCCCGGTCACGGGCGTAGGTCATGACAGCATAGTAGCTGGGGAACTCCAGAGTAATCAGCCAGCCATCCAGCTCCTTGGCTTCGGCCGCCTGTTTGGCCTGGGCCAGTGCCGAGTCCGGCAGGCCATCAAGTTGCGCAGCATCGGTAATGTGTTTGGTCCAGGCCTGGGTAGCATCCATCAATTGGTTGGAAAATCTGCTCTGCAGCTCCGATAGGCGCATCTGCAATTCACCGTAGCGTTTCTGCTGCTCGGCCGGCAGCGCGATGCCGGACAGGCGGAAGTCGCGCAGCGCATGTTCGATGATGGTCTGCTGCGCCTGATCAAGCTGGGCAAACGCTTCGCCCTCGGACAATTGCTGATAGGCAGCGAACAGCTTCTGGTTCTGGCCCATCTCGGTGCTGAACTCGCTGAGCAGCGGCAGGCAGCTGTTGTAGGCGTCACGCAGCTCGGCGCTATTCAGCACCGCATTCAGGTGGCTGACCGGCGACCAGGCGCGGCCGAGCTTTTCGCCCATGTCGTCCAGCGGTTCGATCAGATTGGCCCAGGTCCATTGCGTTGGTGGATTATCCAGAAGCTGGGCCAAGGCGGCGCGACTGTCCGCCAGAACCTGCTCGATGGCAGGCTTGACGTGCTCGGCACGGATGCTGCTGAACGGGGGCAGGTCGTAGGATTGCAGAAGCGGGTTGGACGAGGTCATGAAGTATCCTGAAGATGTTGACTGGGTCAGTAATGTGTATCTTATTGAATATGAGCGCGCTTCGCACGGCCACTGGATTTAATTAATGGTCACAAGAGCTTTCCTTAATGGAGACAGAGCATGAATGTACGCACGTTGAGCGGCAAGGCGCCGCAACTGGGCAAGGCGGTGTTCGTTGACCCCTCCGCCGTAGTGATAGGCGACGTTGAGCTGGGTGATGACTGCTCCGTCTGGCCGCTGACCGTGATCCGTGGTGACATGCACCGTATTCGTATTGGCGCACGCACCAGCGTGCAGGATGGCAGTGTGCTGCACATTACCCATGCCGGGCCCTTCAATCCGGATGGCTACCCGTTGCACGTGGGTGATGATGTGACCATCGGACACAAGGTTTTGTTGCATGGCTGCAGCATTGGCAATCGGGTACTGGTGGGCATGGGCAGCATTGTCATGGACGGCGCGGTGGTCGAGGACGAGGTGATCATCGGTGCCGGCAGCCTGGTGCCCGCGCAACGCACACTGGAGTCAGGCTTCCTGTATATGGGCAGTCCGGCGCGCCAGGTGCGGCCGCTGACCGACAAGGAGCGCAGCTTCTTCACCTACACCGCGGCCAACTACGTGCGCCTCAAGGATGAGCACCTGTCCCAGGCCTGGGCGGGCTGACCGAGCCCGTTTCGGGCGGCCAACTGACGGGCAATCAGCCCGATGAATAATACCGCGATCTTCCGTGATTTGAGGGCTGTGTAGTTTATGCTCCTTGGGTCAGGGCGTTTGTGCCCCTTTTTCTGTTTCCGACTTATGAGGCTTTTCATGTCTGCCTATACCAATCGCAAAGTAGTACTCAACCAGCGCCCACAAGGCGAAATCAAGGATGGCGACCTGGTCATCAAGCAGGACCCGGTTCGCGATCTGAAGGATGGTGAAGTACTGATCAAGACCCTGTGGCTGTCACTGGACCCCTACATGCGCCCGCGCATGAACGACAGCAAGGGCTATATGGATCCGATCGAAATCGGTGCGCCGATCGTCGGTGAAAGTCTTGGCCGTGTGGTCGAGTCCAAGTCGCCCAAGTATGCCGTGGGTGATGTGGTGACCAGCTACTCCGGCTGGCAGGAATACAGCATCATCTCTGGTGATGCGCCTATGGTTTACAAGGTGCAGGATCACGGCATTCCGCTGCAGACCTACCTGGGTGTGGCGGGTATGCCTGGCCGTACCGGCTATTGCGGTCTGGTGTACGTCGGCAAGCCCAAGGCTGGTGAAACCGTTGTGGTTTCTGCCGCGTCTGGTCCGGTTGGTACTGTGGTTGGTCAGACTGCCAAGCAGCTGGGTTGCCGCGTGGTCGGCGTTGCCGGTGGCGAAGAGAAATGCCGCTATGTAGTAGAAGAGCTGGGCTTCGACGAGTGCGTTGATTACAAGGCCGGCAACCTCGAGCAGGACCTGAAAGACGCCTGCCCGGACGGTATTGATGTGTACTTCGAAAACGTCGGTGGCGAAGTGACTCGCGCCGTGGCCAAGCTGCTCAACAGCGGTGCGCGCGTGCCGATCTGCGGTTACGTCTCGGCCTACAACGCCGAGGACTCCAGCAAGGTCGAAACCCCCTTCCACGTATTTGGCGCGCTGGAAGACAAGCCTGAGCACCGCTTCTTCCTGGTCACCGAGTGGCAGGACAAGCACCAGGAAGTGACCGCACACCTGGCCGAGCAGGTTGCCACGGGCAAGATCAAGTACCGCGAAACCATCGCTGAAGGCCTGGACAACGCTGTTGACGCGTTCAAAGGCATGCTCAAGGGCAAGAACTTTGGTAAGCAGCTGGTGCGCGTCTCCGAGTAACGCTGTTCCCGCCGCAGCCCTCACGGGTAGCGGCGGTTCTTTGTAAGCCCTCCCAAGCTGTCCAGCCTTCCGTCCAGCCTCGCTTCAGCCACGTTCCCCCTTGTTTGGTACAGAAACTGCATCTGCTGCACTGTATTGAGCCAATCTGCCCTGCGCGCTTGTCTTGATGCACGTTTTTACTGCACAACGGCCAGCTTTGTTCTTTCGCTGCGCCATCATTGTGCCAGTTCGCTCATTTAGCCAGCAGGATGGGCCATGCCAGTCGCCATGATAGATGTGCTCTGGGTCGTGCTTTGCGCGGGCCTGGTGTTTAACATGCAGTTGGGTTTTCTGTGCCTGGAGTCCGGTCTCACTCGCAGCAAGAACACCATCAATGTCGCGGTCAAGAACATGGCTGACCTGAGCGTCGCCATTGTGCTTTATTGGCTGTTCGGCTTTGGCATCATGTTTGGTGCCAGCGAGCATGGCTGGTTCGGCAGCGGTTTTGTCATGCTGTCATTTCTGGATACCTGGCAGTCCGCCTTTTTCCTGTTTCAGGCCATGTTCTGCACCACCGCCGCGACCATCGTCTCCGGCGCCGCCGCTGAGCGCATGCGCTTTAGCGGCTATCTGCTGGTCACCGTCCTGGCGGCCGGGCTGATCTACCCGTTCTTTGGCCATTGGGCCTGGGGCGGCAGCTTCAGTGACGGCCAGGGTTGGTTGGCAAAGCAGGGCTTCGTCGATTTTGCCGGCTCTACGGTCGTGCACAGTGTCGGTGGCTGGATTGCGCTGGCCGTCATTCTGGTTCTTGGGCCGCGGCACGGCCGTTACGAGCTGGGCCGCCATGGCCGCAGCATGCCGGGATCGAACCTGCCGATGGCCATGCTGGGCGCACTATTGCTGATGTTCGGCTGGTTCGGTTTCAACGGCGGCAGTACCTTCAGCTTTGATAACCGTGTGCCCGGGATCATTGCCAATACGGTGCTGGCCGGGGTGGCGGGCGTCCTTGGCGGCATGGGTTTATCCTGGCTGCGTTGGCGCCACGTGGACCCGGTCTATCCACTCAACGGACTGATCGCGGGGATGGTCGCCATTACCGCCAGCGCGCATGTGGTCGACGCGAGCGCCGCCCTGCTTATCGGCCTGGCAGGTGTAGTGGTCATGTATCTGGCTGACCGGCTGATGTATCGGCTGAAAATCGATGACGCCGTGGGCGCAGTGCCGGTGCACCTGGCCAGCGGTATCTGGGGCACCCTGGCGTTGGCGCTGTTTGGCAATCTGGAGCTGCTGGGCACCGGGCTGAGCCGCTGGCAGCAGTTTCTGGTGCAGGGTCAGGGCGTGCTGGTGGCCGGGCTCTGGGCCTTTGGCCTGACCTGGATTGTGCTGCGCCTGCTCAATCGCATCGTGCCGATCCGTGTCAGTGCCGAAGATGAGGCCATCGGGCTAAACGTGTCCGAGCATGGTGCTCGCACCGAGCTGATCGAGTTGCTGGAAGTCATGGCGACTCACCAGCGTGACGGCCACTTTGGCCGCGAAGTGCCGGTCGAGCCCTTTACTGAAGTGGGGCAGATCGCCGGGCAATACAACAAGGTTATACGTGCGCTGCAGACAGCAATAGGCACTACCCAGTCGATTATCCGGGATATCCGCGATGGCATCGTGACCTGTTCGCCCGAGGGTGTTCTGGCTAGCTGCAACCCGGGCGCCGAGCGGCTGTTCGGCTTGCCAGCGGCGGATCTGCTCGGGCACTCGTTGCAGCGGCTGGTAGCGGAGGAAAGCTGGAAGGGCCTGCCCCAGCCGCTGGCCGGGGGCGAACTGAAGCAGGAAGTGCTGTTCAGCCGTCACGGCCATGAGCAGTTCGTTGCCGAGCTGACCGTCAGTCGCGGGCTGGGGGACGATCAGCTGCTGACCTGCATGATCCGCGACATTACCGAGCGCCGGCGGGTCGAGCAGCAGCTGTTTCAGGAGAAGGTGCTGGCCCAGGTGACCCTGGCGTCGATTGGTGATGGGGTGATCACCACCGGCCCGGATAGCCGCATCAATTATCTTAATCCAGTCGCCGAGAAGCTGACCGGATGGTCCAGTGAACAGGCTCGCGGCAGGCCGCTGGAAGCTATTTACCGCTTGTACGACGAGTTTACTGGCGTGTCGCTGGGCAATCCGGTTACCGCCTTGCTGCGCCGCTATCGCCAGGGCCTGCAGGGGCAGGAAGCCAACGTGTTGTTGCTGCGCCGCCGCGACGGGACTGACGTGGCCATCCAGGATGCGGTAGCACCCATCCGTGATGCCGAAGGCCGTATTATCGGCGCGGTAATGACCTTCCGCGATGTGACCCTCAACCGTCGGCTGGCCCGAGAGCTGTCGCATCAGGCCGCCCACGATACCCTGACCGGGCTGACCAACCGCGCTGAATTCGAGCGCAGGCTCCTGGCCTTGTTGCACACGCCAGTGGAAGAGCGCGGTGATCAGGTGCTCTGCTATATGGATCTGGACCAGTTCAAGATCGTCAATGATACCTGCGGCCATGCGGCGGGCGATGAATTGCTCCGGCAACTGACCAAACTGTTCCAGAGCCGGATTCGCAGCAGCGACGTATTGGCCAGGCTCGGTGGCGACGAATTTGGTCTTCTGCTCTCCGGCTGCCCGCTGGAAGAGGCAGTGCCGATCGTCGACGGCATGCGCGCGCTGGTTGAGGAGTTCCGTTTCAGTTGGGAGGGCAAGACCTTTGCCGTTGGCGTGAGTATCGGACTGGTGCAGATAGAGCAGGGAGAAACGCTGGGCAGCCTGCTGAGCGCGGCTGACAGTGCCTGTTACGCGGCCAAGGATGCCGGGCGCAATCGCATTCATATCTACCAGGCCGACGATCAGCAATTGCTCGAACGCCGCGGTGAAATGCAATGGGTCAATCGCCTGCGCCAGGCGTTGGATGGGGACTGGTTGCGGCTCTATGTGCAGCCTATCGTCTGTGTGCAACAGCAGGATGCCCAGCCCAGTTATGAAGTGCTGGTGCGCATGCTTTCCGAAGATGGCCGGATTATCCCCCCGGGCGCCTTTATGCCGGCTGCCGAACGCTATGCGCTAGCTACCGCGATTGACCGCTGGGTAGTGGGTAACTTCCTTGCCTGGGTCGGCGATTACGCGCGGCGCACCAACGGCAGCCCGGGCAATTACTCGATCAATCTGTCCGCCGCGTCATTGGGCGAAGAAAGCTTTCTGGAGTTTGTGCTGGAGACGCTGGCGCGGCACAAGGTGCCCACCGAGTGCATCTGTTTCGAGGTGACCGAAACCAGCGCGATCGCCAATCTGAGCCGGGCGGTGATTTTCATGCAGCGGCTCAAAGCCGAAGGCTGTCGCTTCGCGCTGGATGATTTTGGCTCGGGCCTGTCATCCTTCGCTTATCTGAAGACCTTGCCGGTGGATATCCTGAAAATCGACGGGGTGTTCGTCAAGGATATAGAAACCGATCCGATCGCCCGGGCGATGGTCACTTCCATCAACACCATCGGCCATGAGATGGGCCTGATCACGGTGGCCGAGTTTGTCGAAAGTGCCGGCATACTGGCCTGCCTTACCGAGATCGGCGTGGACTATGCGCAGGGCTATCATCTGGGCCATCCCAGGCCGCTCAGCGAGCTGGACGGCGTGCGCATGATGCCGCGCTAGCATGCGGCTTACGGCAGGTAGATACGAAACTCGCCGCCATTCAACGGGCCGCCGTTCAGCAGCTGGATATGGCCCTGTTGACCGTTGCGCTGATGCAGCTCGGCAATACGTTGGCCGAAGTAGAGGCCCAGCCCGGTGCTGCCGGTACTCATGTTGATGCCCAGCACATAATCGGATTGATCTTCGATCATGCTCGGTGGGTAGCCCTGGCCGTCATCGCTGATGGAAATGACCAGTTGATCATCTTCGGTCCAGGCTTGCAGATGAATCGCAGAGCGCGCATAACGTATCGAGTTATTGATGACGTTGCCGACCACCGAGCCGACCAGCTCGGCATCGAAGAAGGCCAGTTGACCGTCCTCCTCTACCGCATAAGAACCTTCGATGTGCCGCGAGCGCAGAATGTCGTCATGCCGGGCCAACTGCGCCTGAAGAAAGTCTTCTACCTCCAGCCAGGTGGGGCGCATAGGCAACTGATTGACGCCCAGCTTGTAGAGGCTGAGCATCTGCACCAGCATGCCGTTCAGACGCAGGGATTCATATTCGATCACACCGCGTTCGCGGTTGTCGGTGACCTCGGGCGGCAGGCTGCTGGACCACTGCTGGTAGGCCTGCATCAACATACCCAGGGAATTTTTCATATCGTGCACGGTGGACGCGATCACCGTGGAAAAGTCCAGGCCCTCGGGGCTGTCCTGCGGATCGTCGCTCATAGACCAGCGACCGTTTTGCAGAGCTTCTGATAGCGCTCATGGCGCGCGTCGCTGGGCGGCATGCTGCGAACCTGTTCCAGGCACTGCAGACATTGCTCCTTGAGCTGTGGGTCGGGTTGCGCAAGCAGCATGCGCAGCAGTGACTGCGCGGTATTGAGCGCAAAACTGATATTGCGCGGCTGCAGGGCCTGGGCCTGGCGGAACGCGGTCAGTGCTTCGGCGTATTGCTTCTGCTGGTAGTGGCGAATGCCCTGGCGGTTGAATTCCTGGGCGGCGCTGCCGCCGTTGAGGATGGCGGGATCGTCGGTCTGCTCGGCAATCGCAGCCATCACGCTGGCGTCGTCACCGTACATTTCCGCGCAGGTCTGCAGCAGCCCCTGGGCCTGTTCTTCCTGACCTAGCGCTTTGAGTTGGCTGGCTACTTCCAGCGCCACCTGCGACGAAAAGAAGGTATCCAATTGGCCCAGTTGGGCGGAAGCTTGCTTGATCAGCTTGTCGGCTTCGCGTTGATCGCCGGTTTTGATCAGGGTTTGGGCCTCGACCAGTTGCGCCCGCACTTGCAGATTATTGTCGCCTTTCCAGTTCTTGCTCATGTCGCCAAGCGTCTTGCGAATTTCCAGTACGGCGCGGGGATTGGGCGCCTGCTCGCCGGCCTGATGATTCAGGCTGACAGCCAGCCCCAGGTGGCTCTCCGGATCGCGGAACTGCGAATTCTGACCCAGACCCACCGCTTGCCGGTAGGCGCGAACCGCATTGTCGAAATCGCCGTTGGCCTTGGCCAGTTTGCCAAGCGATTGTTGCCGCTGCAGGCTGTTGGGGGAAATTTTGATGCCCTGCTCGATATACTCCTGCGCTTCCTTGGGTTTGCCCATGGCTTCGAGTACTGCGCCTAGCCCGTCAAACAGCGCCGGTAGCATCGGGAACTGGCTGATCGCCGAACGATACAGGTCCAACGCCTGCTCCAGTTTGCCCTGCTCCAGCCAGAGCTGGCCCAGAGCAATCAGCGCCCAGGGCATGGGCCGGTCAGTCAATTGCGCCTGCAGGAGTTTTTCCAACTCGGCCTGCTTCCCGAGCGCCTTGAGCGCATCGGCCTGATAGCGCAGGCACTGGGGTGCAAAGCGCTTGTGTTCCAGCGTGACCTTGTCGCAGGCGGCCAGCACTGCTCGATGGTCCTGGCGGACCAGTGCATCGAGGATCGGCTTGAGCGCTGTCTTGCGCTCCACCAGTTTGTCCAGACGTTGCTGCAGGCTGGCGCGGTTGAAGGGTTTGGTCAGATAGGCATCCGGTTCGCACTCCAGTGCGCTCATGACCATTGCCTGGCTGCTTTCGGCGGTGCACATGACGAAGATGCAGTGCGGGCTGATCAACTTCAGATGGTGCAGCTCTTCGAGTACTTGCTGGCCGTTCTTGCCGGCCCCCAGATTGTAGTCGTGCAGAATTACATCATATTTGGTGTTGCGGCATAACATGATGGCGTCCTCGCCACGCGCGGCCGAGTCCACCTGCTTGACTGCCATCAGGCGCAGCATGCCGATCACCGAGGTGCGGAATTCGGAAAAGTCATCAACGACCAGAAAGCGTTTGTTGCTGTAATCAATCATGGAAAGCATCCGAGCAAAGCATGTGCGAAAAACCAGAGCCACGCGCAGTATAGCTGGCCCGTATAGGGCGCTGCGCAGTGGTCACATTAAGGCAAAGTGCCACTATGCGAAAGAGCTGGCAACATCAGTTGTCGATGGCATCGGACTCGACTATGTGAATGCCGGGGCGGGACGCCAGTGCCTGGGCCAGCATGCATTCAGCAACCCGCTGTGTCGAGACCGCGCGATAGCGGGCCGGGATGACCGGTTTCAAGCGCCTGGCAAGCCACAGGCTGGCGGCTTCGGCTGGGCGGGCGTCGGGCCGCTCGCCGCCGTCCAGTAACGAGGGCCGGACGATACTCAAGGAGCGAAATCCGAGGCGTTCGAGGTCCTGTTCGGTCTCCGCCTTGACGCGCAGGTAGAAAGAGCGCGCGTCGATCTTGGCGCCAATCGAGGAATTGAGTACAAAGGTAGGTGTTCCGGCCTGTTGCGCGAGGCGCGCGGCGGCCAGCACATAGTGATAGTCGACCTCACGGAACGCCGCCTGGCTACCGGCCTGTTTCAGGGTCGTGCCCAAGGCACAAAGTACCGCGTCCGTGCGCCACCAGAGTGCTTGCTCCGGCAAATGGGCGTAGTCTACTTGCGGGTTCAGCAAGCCTGCGCGTGCGCGCAGGGGCCGCCGTGTCGGTGCCACTACTGTTTCAACCTGGGGGTGTTGCAAGGCCGCCTCGACCAATTGACCACCGACCAGTCCGGTGCCGCCGAGGATCAATAGCGTAAGGGGTTTGCTGGTTGTCATGTCATCTCCGAAGTGATGCCGTAAGGTGGGAACGGGTGTGCGTTAAGTCTGAGTTAAGTTTGCTGTGGATAATCGAACTAATGCTATTAAAAATAGCATCTTATTTATGCTTTCACCTTCAACAGAGGCGCACATGATTACACGTGGCTTGCTAGATCAATTGCTGAAATCCGGATCAGACATGCTCCAGGGCGGCTCCGCCAGTCAGGGCCGTACCGATCACCGCCAACCCCTCGGCAAGGCGGCAGGTTCGCCGCTCAGTGGGCTGCTGTCGGGCGCTGGCGGCGGTGCGCTTGGCGCTGGCGCTATTGGCCTGCTGCTGGGCAGCAAAAAGGCGCGCAAGATGGGCGGAAAAGTTATCACTTATGGTGGCCTGGCGGCGTTGGGCGTGGTGGCCTACAAGGCGTACAGCAACTGGCAACAGAACAACGGCACCGAGCAGCAGAGGCAGATTGAGCCCCGCACCGTGGACCGCTTGCCAGCAGCGCAGGCCGAGGAGCATAGTCACGCCATCTTGCGGGCGGTAATAGGCGCGGCCAAGGCTGACGGGCATATCGATGCGCGCGAGCGTGAGCTGATCGATGGCGAAGTAGCCAAGCTGACGCAGGATCCAGGCCTGCAGCGCTGGTTTGATCAGGAGCTGAACAAACCGCTGGAGCCCAAGGACATTGCCAGCTCGGCCACAACGCCGGAGATGGCCGCAGAGATGTATCTGGCCAGCCTGCTGATGGTCGATGAGGAGAACTTTATGGAGCGCTCCTATCTGGAAGAACTGGCCCGCCAGTTGGCGCTGGATCCGGCGTTGAAAGTCGAGCTGGAAAAGCAGGCGCGTGCGGCGGCGTGATTTTCGCTGACCCGTTCATGTAGTAGATCTGCCCCGGTTGCTGCCGGGGCAGATTCTTGAATAGAGAGGCTTTGCCATTATCACCCCGTCCAGCCCCAACTCAGACCTGCCGGCCATCATTGCTGGCCCGGTGCTACGCAGACTGTCACCGGATCGGATTCTTGTCTGGCTCGTCAGCAGTCGGCCAATATCGCTAACCTTGTGTCTGCACCCCACCGAGGGCAACGCTTCCCGGCATCTGCCGAGTAGCGCGAGCAAGGCAGCGCGGGCGGAAAGTGAGGCTGTAGATTCAGTCGCGGATTCGGGAAAAGGACAAGTGCTGCCTATTGGTCGGCATGCTCATGTGCAATTGCTGGACTTTGCCATGCCGCAGCCACTGCCTGTCGATCAGATGATCAACTATGACCTGATCTGGACAGACGAGGCGGGCGAGCAGAGCCTGGCGGCGGTCATGCCGGAACTGCTTTACCCGGGCCAGAGCGCCTTTTCACTGGTGATCCCTGGCAGCAATCGCCAGTTGCTGCACGGCTCCTGCCGCAAGCCGCATTTTCCCGGCAAGGATGGCCTGGTGCGTGCTGATGAGTGGCTGGGGGAGCGCCTGCAGGACCCCACCGAGCGCCCGGATTGGCTGTTGATGACCGGCGATCAGGTCTACGCCGATGACGTCGCCGGACCGATGCTGGTTGCCATTCACCGCCTGATCGAACGCCTGGGCCTGTTTGATGAGAAGCTCGAAGGCGCTACCGTGGCCGATAGCCAGGAGCTGTACCGCAGTGAGAAGAGCTATTACCAGCGCGAACAGTTGCTGCCTGATGTGCAAGGCAACGTGGCCTTGCGGGAACGATTCTTTGGTGGGGTGAAGAAACCGGTATTTACCTCCGCGCATGCGCGTAACCATCTGATGACCCTCAGTGAAGTACTGGCCATGTATCTACTGGTCTGGTCGCCTGTGCCCTGGCGCCTGATCGACCGCACGCCGGTGGCTATGCTGGCGCAGGATCGCGACGAGGCCTATTGCGCCGAGCAGGCAATCCTCGATGAGTTTATCGACGGCCTGCCGCAGGTCGCACGCCTGCTGGCGCACATGCCAAGCCTGATGATCTTCGACGATCATGACGTCACCGACGACTGGAACCTGACCGCGGATTGGGAAAGCACCGCCTATGGCCATCCTTTCTCCAAGCGCATTATCGGTAATGCATTACTCGCGTATCTGGTGTGCCAGGCCTGGGGCAACGACCCTGAGCGGGTCAGTAAACCGCTGGCTGAACTGAGTGATCTTTTGGCTGACGCCGCCGATAGCGGCTGGCTGGACATGGCTGCGCAGGATGCCAGTATCGAGCATCTGTTCAGCTTTCATGCCTGGGAATATCAGGTGCCCGGCACACCGCATCTGATCGTGCTGGACACCCGCACACGCCGCTGGCGCAGCGAGCGCAGCCCCGGGCGCCCCTCGGGGTTGATGGATTGGGAAGCGCTGACGGAAATGCAGCAGCGCATGCTCGACAAGAAAGGTGTGGTGATTGTTTCGCCCGCGCCCATGTTCGGCGTCAAGCTGATCGAGGGCGTGCAGAAGCTCTTCACCCTGGTTGGAAAACCCCTGCTGGTTGACGCAGAAAACTGGATGGCGCACCGCGGCGCGGCCAAGGTGATGCTGAACATTTTTCGCCATTCGCGCACGCCGGGCAATTTCGTTGTGCTCTCCGGCGACGTGCATTATTCCTACGTGTATGACATCCGCATTCGCCACCGCGAGCGGGGCCCGCATATCTGGCAGATCACCAGCAGCGGCTTGAAAAACGCCTTCCCGGATACCCTGCTCGATTGGTTCGACCGTCTTAATCGCTGGCTATACGCGCCCTGGTCACCACTGAACTGGCTGACCAAGCGCCGGCGCATGCAGATTACCCCGCGCGATCCGGATCAGGCCAACGCCGGTGAGCGGGTCTGGAACGGCACCGGGATCGGTTTGGTGCGCATGGACGAGCAGGGTCGCCCTGTGGATGTGCGGCAACTGGATGCGCGGGGTATGGAAGTCACATTCCCGCGCAAACCAGAGACAAAGTAAGCCGTCAGTCGGCGACCAGCTCGGTCTGAATCGCCCAGCCACCCCCCAAAGCGCGAAACAGATCCACTTCACTGGTCAGCTGATTCAGTTGATCGGTGATCAGTTGCTGGCGCGCGGTGAATAGCTGGCGCTGGGCGTCGAGCAGCGTCAGGTAGCTGTCTACACCGCTGCGGTAGCGGCGTTCGGCGATCTGGAAATAGTCTTCGCTGGTGTCCAGCAGGCGCTGTTGTGCGGCGACCTGATCCACGTAAGTGTCGCGCGCGGCAAGGCCGTCGGCGACCTCGCTGAAGGCGACCTGGATAGCTCTTTCGTATTCGGCCACGCGCACATCGCGGATCACTTCGGCGTAGTTCAGGTTCGCTTGCAACCGGCCGGCGTTGAAGATCGGCAGGCTGATGCTGGGCGAGAAGCTCCAGTATTCCGAGCCGCTATCGAACAGACCTGACAACTGGCTGCTGGCGCTGCCGGCATTGGCGGTCAGGCTGATGCTCGGAAAGAACGCTGCGCGTGCCGCGCCAATATTGGCGTTGGCGCCGCGCAACTGATACTCGGCCTGAAGAATATCCGGGCGTTGCAACAGCACGTTCGATGGCAGCCCGACCGGTAGCTCGGCCAGCAGCTCGGTGCTCAGTTGCGGCTGCTCGGCAGGCAATACCGGCACACGCTGGCCGAGCAGCAAGGCCAGGGCATTGCGGTCCTCTGCTACCAGACGGGTGTAGCGCGCCAGGCTGCTGCGGGCGGTTTCCACGGCGGTGCGGGCCTGGGTCAATTCCAGTGACGAGGCGACGCCGACATCGAAGCTGCGCTGGGTAACGCGCAGGCTCTCATCGTAGGTCGCCAATGTGTCCTGGGTCGCCTGCAGCAGGGCCTGATCCGCCTGCCAGAGCAGGTAGGTATTGGCCACGCTGGCAATCAGGCTGACCTGAACGCTGCGCTGCGCGGCTTCAGTGGCCAGGTATTCCTCCAATGCTTGCTGTTGCAGGCTACCTAGCCGGCCAAACAGGTCCACCTCCCAGGCGACGCCGAGTGTGGCGCTATATTGGCTGGTGATACCGCTTTGCGTAGTGCCGTTCAGATCGTAAGGCGTGCGAGTGCGATTGCCACCGGCATCGGCACTGATGCTCGGCAGGCGGTCGGCGCGCTGGATGCGATAAAGCGCACGCGTGGCCTCCACATTCAGCGCTGCGACGCGCAGGTCGCGATTGTTCTCCAAAGCCACATCAATCAGGTTGCGCAGTTGTTCATCGCGGAAAAAGTTTTGCCATGCTGGCGGCGGAGCGAGCGCTTCGGCGCTCGCAGCCGCCTCAGCGCTGGCATAGCCCTCGCCCTGCGGCCAGCCATCAGCCACCGGCGAGGCAGGGCGCTGATACTCCGGAATCAGGGAGCAGCCGGCCAGTGTCAGAATCAGAGCGCTGCCGATCAGAATGCGCTTCATGGCGTGATCTCCTTGGTGGTCGGCTCGGGCTCAGCGGCGTTGGCCTTTTTGCTGAACAGTGAGGAAATCATCACGAAGAACAGCGGCACCCAGAATATCGCCAGCACCGTGGCGGTAATCATGCCGCCGATAACGCCCGTGCCAATCGCATGCGAGCTACCAGCCCCTGCGCCGCTGGCCAGTGCCAGCGGTACGACGCCCAGGGTGAAGGCCAGCGAGGTCATGATGATCGGCCGCAGACGCATGCGGCAGGCTTCGACGGCTGCGTCAAACAGGCTCATGCCTTGCTCGTGCAGGCCCTTGGCGAACTCGACGATCAGGATGGCATTCTTGGCGGTCAGGCCGACCGTGGTCAGCAGCCCCACCTGGAAGAACACATCGTTGGTCAGCCCCCTGCCCAGGGTTGCCATCAGTGCGCCAATGACCCCGAGCGGCACTACCAGCATCACCACCAGCGGAATCGACCAACTCTCGTAAAGCGCCGCCAGACACAGGAACACCACCAGCAGGGAGAGCGCGTAGAGCATAGGCGCCTGGTCGCCGGAAATGCGTTCTTCATAAGATAAACCGGTCCAGGCTATGCCCACACCCTGCGGTAACTTTTGCGCCAGTTCCTCAATCGCGTCCATCGCGTCACCGGTACTGTAGCCAGGTGCTGCTTCGCCCATGATTTCCATTGCGGCTACGCCGTTATAGCGCGAGAGCTTGGGTGAGCCGTAGATCCACTCGCCACTGGCAATTGCATTGAACGGCACCATCTCGCCGCTGCTATTGCGCAAATACCATTTGCCCAGGTCATCCGGGCCCATCCGGGCACTGGCCTCACCTTGCAGATACACGCGCTTGACCCGGCCACGGTCGATAAAGTCATTGACGTAACTGGAGCCCCAGGCAATGGACTGGGTGCTGTTGACTTCACTCAAGGACACACCCAGCACGCGCGCTTTTTCATCGTCGACGGTCAATTGATACTGCGGCTCGTCTTCAAGGCCATTGGGCCGCACCGCTGCCAGCGCGGGATGTTGTGCGGCCATTCCGAGCAATTGATTACGCGCTTGCATCAGGGTGTCATGACCGACGCCAGCATTGTCCTGCAGGAACAAGTTGAAACCGGTGGCGTTGCCCAGCTCCATCACGGCCGGGGGAGCGAAGGCGAAGACCATGGCGTCGCGGTAACTGTCGAACTTCGCCTGGGCGCGTTCGGCCAGCGCAAAGACACTCAGCTCAGGTTCCGCCCGGTCGCCCCAGGGCTTCAGGCCGATAAAGGCCATGCCCGAGTTCTGGCCACGGCCAGCGAAGTTGAAGCCGGTCACGGTAAACACCGAGTTGACTACGTCACCTTCTTCTTCGAGCAGATAATCGCGCATGGTGTCGATCGTCTGCTGAGTGCGTTCGGCGGTGGAGCCTGCGGGAGTCTGTACCTGAGCAAAGAGTACGCCCTGGTCTTCATCGGGCAAAAAAGCAGTGGGTATGCGGGTGAACAACACCGCCATCACCGCGACGATGGCCACATACAGCAGCAGGTAAGGCGTCTTGCGTTTGAGCATGGCAGCAACGCCGCGCTCGTAGCGGCCAACACCCCGATTGAAGGTGCGGTTAAACCAGCCAAAGAAGCCGCGCTTTTCATGGTGGCCGCCCTTGGGTATGGGCTTGAGCATGGTCGCGCACAGCGCCGGGGTGAAGATCATAGCGACCAGTACCGAAAGCGTCATGGCCGAGGCAATGGTGATCGCGAACTGACGGTAAATTACCCCGGTCGAGCCGCCGAAAAACGCCATCGGAATGAACACCGCCGAGAGCACCAGGCCAATACCGACCAGCGCGCCCTGGATCTGGTCCATGGACTTGCGCGTGGCTTCCACCGGCGAAAGGCCCTCTTCGGCCATGACCCGCTCGACGTTTTCCACCACCACAATGGCATCATCCACCAATAGGCCGATGGCCAGCACCATGGCGAACATGGTCAGAATATTGATGGTAAAACCGAACAGCGAGAGCACGCCAAAGGTGCCGAGTATTACCACCGGCACCGCCAGTGTCGGAATCAATGTGGCGCGGAAGTTTTGCAGGAACAGGTACATCACCAGAAATACCAGCACCACGGCTTCGAGCAGGGTATGCACTACGCCGGTGATCGATGCAGACACTACTGGCGCGGTTTCATAGGGGTATTCAACCTGCATGCCTGGGGGGAAGAAGGGCTCCAGATCGGCAATGGTCTTCTTTACCGCCGCCGCGGTGTCCAGCGCATTGGCGCCGGTGGCCAGCTTGATCGCCAGGCCGGACGCCGGCATACCGTTGAACTGCGCAGAAATGTTGGCATTCTGCGCGCCCAGTTCGACCCGGGCGACATCCTTCAGGCGTACCTGTGAGCCGTCCGGATTGGCCTTGAGCATGATCTCGCGGAACTGCTCCGGGCTCTGCAGGCGCGTCTTGCCGATAATAGTTGCGCTCAGCTGTTGGCCAGGCACCGCGGGCAGACCGCCAAACTGGCCGGAGGAAATCTGTACGTTCTGCGCCTGGATCGCGGCACTCACATCAATGGGCGTTAACTGGAAGTTATTCAGCTTCGCCGGATCCAGCCAGATGCGCATGGAATAGGGCGCCCCGAACACCTGAAAGTCACCGACACCGTCCGTACGCGATACCGGATCCTGCATGTTTGAAATGATGTAATCGGCCAGGTCGTCGCGGTTCATGCTGCCGTCGGTGGACACCACGCCGATGACCATCAGGAAGTTACGCACCGATTTGGTTACACGAATGCCCTGTTGTTGCACTTCCTGAGGCAGCAGCGGCGTGGCCAATTGCAGTTTGTTCTGCACCTGTACCTGGGCAATATCCGGATCAACGCCCTGATCGAAGGTCACGGTGATTTCCATGCTGCCGTCGGAGTTGCTATCCGAGCGGATATAGCGCAGCCCGTCGATGCCGTTGAGCTGCTGCTCGATCACCTGTACGACGGTGTCCTGTACCGTTTGCGCAGACGCGCCCGGGTAGTTAACGGAAATACCTACTGCGGGCGGCGCAATGCTTGGGTACTGATTGACCGGCAGGCTGAGTACTGACAAGCCGCCGGCCAGCATGATCACCAAGGCAATTACCCAGGCGAAAATCGGACGGTCAATAAAGAAACGAGGCATGGTTTTATCCTTCCTGGCCAGCAGTGGGCGCAGGCTCTGCCACGTTTCCTGCTGGAACCGCCTTGACCTCGGCACCGGGCTTGATGAACTGCAGCCCTTCGGTGATCAACTGATCCCCATCATTCAGGCCCTCGCGGATCAACCAGCGATTTCCCACCGTGAGCTCGGTGCGCACCTGGCGTAGCTCAACCACATTCTCGGCGTTTACTATCAGCGCTGTGGCCTCGCCCCGGGGCGTACGAGTAATGCCCTGCTGGGGTGCGAGAATGGCTTCGCTGCGAGTCCCGGCGACCAGCTGTGCATGCACGAACATGCCGGGTAACAGCATATTGTCCGGGTTCGGGAAGACGGCGCGCAGGGTGACAGAACCTGTGCCCGAGTCTACCGAGACTTCAGAAAATTCCAGTTTGCCCTGGTGCGGATAGGCGCTGCCATCTTCCATTTGCAGGGTGACCTGGGCGGCGTTGTCACCGGCCTTTTGCAGGCGACCTTCGTCAAGATCGCGGCGCAGCGCCAGCAGATCCCGCGCCGGTTGTGTCACATCAACATAGATCGGATCCAACTGCTGAATGGTTGCCATCGCCGCCGCCTGGCCGTTATTGACCAGAGCACCTTCGCTGATTGCCGAGCGGCCAATGCGTCCGTCAATCGGCGCTCTTACCTGGGTATAGCGCAGGTCGATCTGTGCCCGCTCCAAGGCAGCCTGAGTTTGCAGGCTACGGGCGCGAGCTTCATCGTATTCCTGTCTGCTCACGGCCTGGTCTTCGATCAGTTGTTCATAACGATCACTCAGCGCCTTGCTCGACAGATGCGCGGCCTTGGCGCTGTTCAAAGCGGACTGATAGACCGCCGCGTCGATCTGATACAACTGCTCCCCTGCCTTGACCTCGCTGCCTTCCTCAAACATACGTTTCTGAATGATGCCATCTACCTGGGGGCGTACCTCGGCCATTCGAAATGCAGCGGTGCGGCCAGGCAGGTCGGTGGTCAGTTCGAAGGGTTCGGCGCGCAGCGTGACCACGCCAACTTCAATGATGCCGGGCGCAGTCTGCGCCTGATCAGCAGTGTCATCCTGCTGCTGGCAGGCGGTCAGCAGCGTAGCCATTACCAGCAACGGAGCTAGCGCGATCCGCGCAGAGAAAGGGTTAGGCATGGAAATATCCTCAGAGGATGGTGCGCGGTCACGGGGCCGAGCATCAGGCATCGGCATTTAATAGGCGTGTAATATACTTACATTCGTGAATGTTTGTAAACTGGAATAACATTAGCTAACATATGCGTCTTTCATGCCAACCATGGTTGATTCAGGCTGGCGTATTTGCGAGAAGGTAATTGGACTGATGGTGAGGCGTACCAAGGAAGAAGCACTGGAAACCCGAAATCAGATTATTTCTGCGGCCGAGCTGTGCTTTTATCGCAAGGGGCTGGCACGTACGTCATTGGCTGAAATAGCCAGTGCGGCAGGCGTCACCCGTGGCGCGATCTACTGGCATTTTCAGGACAAGACCGAGTTGGTCGGCGCTTTGCTGGAGCGCGTCAATATGCCTCTGCAGCCACTCAGCGAGGCGAGCCGGCACCCCAATGAGCCCGACCCTCTGGGGCGTCTGCGCGACCTTCTGGTGCAGATTTTCCAGCGTGCGGCCAGCGATCCGGAAGTGCGCAGGGTCAGCGAGATTCTGTTCCACAAATGTGAATACACCGAAGATCTGGGCAACCTGCGCCAGTGGATGCAGGATTTCAGACGTGGCTACAACCACAACATCGAGCTGAGTTTGCGCAATGCTGTCAACAAGGGGCAGTTGCCCGCCGAGCTTGATTTGATAGTGGCCAGCCGATGCGTCCATGCCTTCATCACCGGCGTGCTGGATCAATGGTTGCTGGTGCCTGAGGGCCTGGACCTGGCGGCCAAGGCAGAAACTTTAGCGGATGGCATTCTGGATATGCTGCGACTGAGCCCGGCTTTGCTGAAGAGCTGATCTGTCTTTCTGGCGTAGTCAATGGCCTGTAGCGTATTGCGCCTCAATGCTTTGCAGATAAGCAACCATTGCGTTGATCAGCTCCAGGCGCAACACGCGCTCGCGATATTCATTGTTCTCCTGCAGCGATTGCAGGGCACCCACGGGAATATTGAACAGCACAAAGCTGATGGTCTTGATCAGCGCCGGGTCCATTTCAGGCATACGCAGCCCCAGGACTTTTTCGTAGTTGGCCTGTATTGAAGCCCTTAGCGCCGGAGCGTCCTCTATCTTGCTACCCAGAGAGTGGCTGATGATCACCAGCATTTCGGGATAATTGTCGATGTAGTGGAAGTAAGGGCGCGCCAGGGTTTCGATAAGAGACTGGGGGTTCATGTTTCGCCACTGATCGCAGGATATCCGATCCAGGTCACCCTTGATGCTCGTCAGTGCGTTCAAATGACGCTGGCATAGCGCATCAATCACCGCATCCTTGTCTGGAAAGAAGTGATATAGAGACCCAATCGAGGTCTTCGCCCGTTTTGCCAGCTTGTGCATGGTCAGATCACCTGGGCCATGCTCCCAGAGCAACACTGCGCAAGCATCCAGCACAGCTTCCACACGAGCGCGCCCACGCGTTTGTTGCGGAGTGCGGCTGGTCTTGCTTGGCAGGTCGGTGGCTTTGATGGTTTTGCTCATGACGGACAGGGTCTTGGGTGGCAGGGCGATCAGCTCGGAGCATAGAGTATTGGGCAAGCAGCGGCCAGCCCCGAGCAGCCACTCGCTGGCTTGATGGCATACATACGACTGCTACTCAGGCCAGGCGGTATCTGGAATTACCCATAGCAGCTTACCCTTCCTCCATCTCTCTGCGCATAGCCGCATCCGAGTAGGCCACGCCGTAACGCTTTCTTGACCAGGCATACATGCCCAGCCCCAGCAGCATCCAGCCAGCAAACACCAGCCATTCAACGGGCAGCAATGCCGACGGGCTGCCGGGCATATACAAACCGATCATCGCCACCGAGGCAACCAGCGCAATGCTGCCGACCAGCATGCCGGCGGGTACCTTGAACGGCCGCTCCATATTCGGCTCCTTGCGGCGCAAGGCCAGAAAGGACAGCGCGACAAAGAAATAGGCGATAACGATGCCTAGCCCACCGGCATCGACCAGCCATACCAGGGCCGGGCGGCCAAAAAAGGGTGCGATGCTCGAGAGTATGCCGATCATCAGGATGGCATTGACCGGCGTTTTATAGGTGGGGTGCAGCTTGGCCAGAAAGGCCGGCAACATGCCCGCGCGGGCCAGCGCGTAGATGGCTCGAGAGCCGCCAATATAAAACGCATTCCAACTGGTAATAATACCGGCGATACCGGCGAACACCATCAGTTTGCCCGCCCAGGGTGCATTGAATACCGCCTGCATGGCATCGGGCACTGCCAGCGAACTTTGCTCCAACGCCGCTGGCGTCAGCATCATCGAGGTGCCGTAGATGATCAGGGCATACCAGAACACGGCCATCAATACCGAGAGCATCAGCACGCGGCCGATTTCGCGGAACGGCAAATTGATCTCTTCGGCTGCTTGCGGGATGACGTCGAAGCCGACAAACATGAAGGGCACCATGATCATCACCATCATGATGCCGCCAATGACGCCATTCTCGACGCTGAACAACGGCTCCATAGTGACCGTATCGCCGGTAAACATGGCACCCGTGATGAACATGATACCGACGATCAGAATCAGCAGCGTAACCACTTTCTGCACGAAAGCGGCCATGCGGATGCCCAGGTAGTTGACCCACATCATCACCAGTGAGCCCGCCACGCCGACGGCGACCCAGGTGGCCTGAACGTCCCAGCCGGCGACCGTCCATAGATAGCCTACTGAATAGTTGGGAAACAGGTGTTCTACTACGGTGGGCAGGGCGACGGCTTCAAACGACACCACGCTGATATAGCCCAGGACAATGCTCCAGGTACATAAAAACGATGGGAAGTGACCGAGCGAACGGTAACTGTAAACGTGCTCACCACCGACCTGGGGCATCGCCGATGCCAGCTCGGCATAAGTCAGCCCGACCAGCAGGATCGCGATACCTCCGACCACGAACGCAGTAATGGCGCCCAGACTGCCGGCCGACTGAATCCAGGTGCCGGTCATTACAATCCAGCCCCAACCAATCATCGCGCCAAAGGCTAGAGCAAGAATATCTTTGCGCGCCAGAACGCGCTCGAACTTGACTGCTGCGGGATTGCTCATTGGCTGAACCTTTTGTTGTATTGGCATGTTGTTAGAGCCTGCTTGTTATCAGGGTAGACTATGGAGCTGGCGAAAATGCTCATGCCTGATTTCCGGGCTGCTGGAGTGCCCACTTCTGAACTACTGCAGTAGAGCTCTGTCCTTAGCTCACATTGAATGACTTGATTCACGCAAAATAGAAGGTGGCAAGCATTGAACCGGTTACTGATCACCGTCTGCGCTGCAGTGCTGCTTTTGCTCGCCGCCCTGCCGGTTGCTTACCTTAGCTGGCCCGCGCGTGTCCCTGTATCTGCTGCGATAAGCCAGGGCGCGGAGATTGGTGGGCCATTCGAGCTGCAAGATCAGCATGGCCAGCCGGTAAACGAAAGCAGCTTTAAAGGTCGCTGGACTTTGGTGTTTTTTGGTTTCACCCATTGCCCTGACGTGTGCCCCACCGCCATGACCCATGTCGCTCGCACGCTGGATAGCCTCGGTGAGCAGGCAGGGCAGGTTCAGCCCTTGTTCATCACCCTGGATCCCGAGCGCGATACACCTGAAGTGCTCAGCGAATACACGGCGTTCTTTGATCAGCGCATCCTGGGATTATTCGGTAGCGAGGGGCAGACGCGGCAGGTGGCAGATGCCTACAGTGTGTACTTCGAGAAAATTCCGATGGGCGATACTTATATGCTTGACCACACCGCTACGCTGTATTTGATGGGGCCAGACGGGCAGTTTGTGCAGCACTATTCACAACAGATGTCAGCCGAGGCGATGGCGGAGGATATTGCCGTGCAGCTCGCCACTTTCCCCGCGGACAGCAACAGCAACGCTGAGGCACGCAATGGACTCTGAGGCGTTGCGAGATATGCCCGACCCTTCTCATAAAGCCTTGTGGCCTTTGTACCTGGGTTTGTTGGTGCTGGCGCTGTGCTGGTTGGGGCCGCTGCCGGCGATGAGCCGTACGGCGTTTTCCGCGCATATGCTGCTGCACCTGGGGGTAACTGCGCTGGCCGCGCCACTGCTGGCAATTGGGCTCGCGCGCGCGGGGCTGCGCATAGGACGAACGGACCGCGCCGGACGCTGGATGCTGCTGGCGTTTTCCGCCGAGATGCTGGTGGTCTGGGGTTGGCATTTGCCCGCGTTGCATGAGGCTGCCGCGCTCAATGTCTGGGCGTTTGTGCTGCAGCAGGCGAGCTTTCTGGCAGTTGGCCTGGGCATCTGGTTGCTGGGCTTTGCTGCCCGCTCACGCGCCGATGTGGCGGGAGCGATGCTGGGTTTTTTTCTTACCTTTGCGCATATGACCATGCTCGGCGTTCTGCTGGTGCTGGCGCCCAAGCTGATTTACCCGGCAGAGCTCTGCCTTGGCGCTTTTGGCTTTGAACAACTTGAGGATCAGCGTTTTGGCGGTATTCTTATGGCCAGTTGGAGCGCTATTGTCTATCTGGCGGGGACGCTGGTTCTAGGCGCGCGCCTGCTGGATGACCAGAGGCTGTTTGGTGCGGATCGGTCGGCTGGGCCCGCCCTCGGGCCAGGCCAGGAACGTGATCGCGAAGGAAGCTGATATGTACACAACAGAAAACATCACACTCGATACCTGGACCGTCACCGGTCTGCAGACTAGGGTGGCCAGCGTGGGCCAAGGCCCTGTAGCGCTCTTTATCCACGGCTGGCCAGAATGCTGGTTTACCTGGCGGCAACAGATGGTTGCTCTGGCAAACGCCGGTTATCGCGCTATTGCGCCGGACATGCCCGGCTTTGGCGAGACCGACGCGCTGCCATCTGTCGAAGATTACAACGTTGTGCGCATCTGCCACTTCATGCGTGAGTTGCTGACCCAGGCCAGCAATGACCAGGCGGTTTTGCTGATAGGCCACGACTGGGGCGCGATCAACTGCTGGCAATTTACCCTGCGCCACCCTGAGCTGGTGTCGCGTCTGGTAAACATGAGCGTTCCGCTTTATCCGATAACGGATCGGCCGCCGGTTACGTTGCTGCGCGAGCACTTCCAGGACGATTTTTTCTACCAACTGTATTTCCAGCAGCCAGGCGTAGCCGAAGCGGAATTCGACGCCGATCCCGACGCTATTCTGCGCGCGCTTTACTGCTCACCGGATACCCCGCGAGACCCACCGCTGCTCGGCCGCGCAACCAGCGAAGGCGGCGGCTGGACAGGTCGGCTCGGCAGGCCGCTGGAACAGCCGAGCTGGCTGAGCGATGAGGCACTGGCTTATTTCGTGGGGGCTTACCGGCACAGCGGCTTCGCGGGCGGCATCAACTACTACCGCAACCTCGATGAAAACTGGCGCCTGATGCAGCCCTACCGCGATGCGCAGATTACCTGCCCAGTGCTGTTTCTGGTCGGCAGCGCAGACAGCGTTATCCGCGGTGCCAGTGGAGAGCAGCTCAAAGCCAGAATGATTCGTCGCATCCCCGAGCTGCAGGTCCGGATGCTGCCGGATATTGGCCACTGGATTCAGAGTGAAGCGACTGAAGAAGTGAATGCGGCGCTGCTGAATTTTGCAGCAGCGCCGCCTTCGCGCTGATCAGGGCTTGGGCAGGAAACCCGGCAGCGCTTCTATCCGTGTCATCCAGCGCGAAATATGCGTGTATGGCGTCAGGTCCACGCCGCCCTCTGGCGCCAGTACCACATAGGGGTACACCGCACAGTCAGCAATGGTCGGGCGGCCCAGCGCCAGCCAGTCGTGCTGCTCCAGATGCTGGTCGAGCAGCGTCAGCACGCCTGGCGCCTTGGCCAGCGCTGCCGACTGGTCCAGATCGGCGCCGAATTTTTCTACCAGCCGTGCCGCACACAGGCTGTGATCTACTTCATTGGCGGCAAAGGACAGCCACTGCATGATCTCCGCCTGTCCTTCGGCGTGTGCCGGCCACCAGGCCAGCCCGCCGTATAGGCCGGCCAGGTAAACCAGGATTGCCTGCGAGTCGCGGATTACCTGGGAGCCATCTTCCAGCACCGGTACCTGCCCAAGTGGATTCAGCCGTGAAAACGCGGGCTGTTTGTGCTCACCCTTTTGCAGGTCGACCGGCACCCGCTCCAGCTCGATATTCGCCAGCGACGCCAGCAGCCTGACCTTGTAGCAATTGCCAGATGCGTCCACATCATAGAGTTTCATTGCTTACCTCCATTAACCAGTTGGTTGAATTCAAGAACGTTGCCGTCCGGATCGCGGATAAACAGCGCTATTCTTCTTGGGCCGATGTGATGCGGACCCTCGGTGATGGTGATGCCCTGCTCGTTCAGCCAGGCCACCAGTGCCTCAAGGTCATCAACAATAAATGCCGGATGGGTCATGCCGGGCAGCTTGATCGGTGCATCCAGCAGTGCATTGTGGGCATTGGGCATGCGTGTGCCATTGAAGATAAGGTTGATTCGCACTCCGTCCGAACTGAGCATCTCGTTGGCCTCGAACAACGGAAAGCTCGCGGTTTCGACAAAGCCGAGAGCCTGGTAGAAATGCATTGCCCGGTGTTTGTCGCTGACCCGAATGCCGATATGGTCATAGGCGAGAATACGCGCGGGGTTGGGTTGTTGGCCCATGGGAACCTCCAGGTGATTTCCGTTCCTGAAGTGTCAACCTGATGGCCGGTTTCATCTATGGTGTGAACCTGACAATACTTATGCACTGAGTGCACAAATAGGACGGTAGCAATGGACAGGCTCAAGGCAATGGCCAATTTCGTCAGGATCGTCGACAGCGGCAGCCTCAGTTCGGCGGCGGATTCGGCAGGCCAGTCAACCGCATCGCTGGTGCGCTCGCTGGCCGCGTTGGAACGTCACCTGGGTGTGCGATTGCTGAACCGCACGACAAGACGCATGGCGCTTACCTATGAGGGCGAGGAGTACCTGGGTTGGTGCAGGCGGATGCTGGCTGAGTTCGACGATATGGAGCAGCGCCTTGAGGTTGCCGATGGCACTATGCGCGGCTTGCTACGCATCACCGCTCCGGTAGAGTTTGGCCAGCGCTACCTAGCGCCCTTGGTGAACGACTTTCTTGCGCGCAATCAAAACCTCCGTGTCGAGCTGACGTTGAGTGATCACGTGGTTGCCTTGATTGATGAGCGTCTGGATCTTGCGCTGCGTATTGGCCACATGCCTGACTCGGCGATGGTGGCGAGGCGTATCGGCGCGACTCGGCTGATTACCTGTGCCAGTCCGGATTACCTGCTTGGCGCGCAGGGGATAAGCACACCTTCTGCGTTGTCGGACCAGGCCTGTATCGCACTGGCTTCCCAGGGACGGCGATGGTACTTCAGACATCAGGGAAAGGAGTTGGCTCAGGACATTGAGCCGAGGCTGGTATGCAATCAGATTCGCGCTGCCCGCCTGGCCTGTGTGCAAGGCGTGGGTATTGCTCGGCTGATGCATTATCAGGTCGCAGAGGAGCTGGCTGATGGTCGGCTAGTAAGAATTCTCACGGAGTTCGAACCGGCGAATCTCCCGATTCAGTTGGTGTATCCGCATTCGTTGGCGCTATCACCGCGCGTCAGTATCTTTGTCGACGGGGTTTGTTCGCGGCTGGAAAGCGGCTTGCCTGATCCAAAGACTGGTGAGGATGAGGCGTAAACGGGCAGGGCAATCTTGATTCTGCTGATATATTTAGATGTTACACTGTGACGGCCGACCGGGAGCAGTTGACTGTGTCAATCACTCTGGATATTCCAGCACCCCCTTAATTGACAGCGCACTGCGCCGCACCGATTCGTCAGTCCAGCTCTACCGGCTGCACAGGATGGCCCGGGACTTTGCCGCTGATTTGAAAACGCGTGGGCCACATGCATAGAAAAAACGCGAGCGTAAGCAACAAGGGCACTCTTGGCCTGGACCCTACTGTTGCTGTGGGGCTGGCAGTCGCCCTGCTATTTTTTATTCTCAGCACCGCCGTTGCGATCTACACCACGCAGCTCCTTAAAACCAGCAACCAGGGTGTGGTGCAAACGCATAACGTGATCGTCGCCATCGACCTTCTGCTGGCAGATGTTCAGGACGCTGAAACAGGCCAGCGTGGATTTCTGCTGACCGGCGAAGAGCCTTATCTTGAGCCCTATCACCGGGCTGTGTCTCAGGTGCAGAATCGCTTGCGGCTCGTTGAGGGGTTGGTGAGCAGCGACGACGGTCAACGCGGGCGTGTTGAAGAACTCCGCGGATATGTCACTTCCAAGTTCCGTGAACTGGAAGAGACGCTGCGTACCTACCGTGCCCAAGGACAGGCAGCCGCACTCGCGATGGTCAATCTGGATCGCGGCAAGGCCGAGATGGACGCCATCCGCAGCATCATAGCGCAACTCCGCGATCAGGAAACCGAAGTGCGCACGCAGCGCATGGAGGCGATGGGTAAAGCCTATACGGTTGCGTTTATTACCAGTGCTATGGCGGGCTCGCTGGGCATCCTGCTGATTTTTGTCATCGCTGCTCTGGTGCGCAGTGCCACGCTGACTCGCCGCAAAGAGCAATGGTTGCAAAATGCTCAGGTGGGTCTTGGTTCGGTAGTGATCGGTGAACAGGCCACTCAGGAGCTAGGCCATAATATTCTCCGCTACCTGACCAGCCATCTTGGGGCCGTCGCGGGCGCTATTTATATAAAGAGCCAGGGCCGCTATGAGTTGGTGGCTGGGTACGGGGTGCCGGAAAATATCACCCTGCCTGGGCATTTCGGTCAGCATGACAGCCTGTTCGCACACGTATTGCAGGATCACCGGCCGATAGCCGTGGGAAAAGTGCCGGAAGGTTACATGGCCTTTGGCTCCAGCCTTGGCCAGGCTACCCCGCGTTTTATGGCGTTGGCGCCGGCGATGCTGGACGGGGAAGTAAAGGCCGTCTTCGAGCTCGGCTTTCTCAACCCGGTGGGCGATCATATTCTCTCGTTGCTGGAGCATTCCTCAGGCACCATTGCTGCGGCGATCCGCTCCGCCGAATTCCGTACTCAATTACATACGCTGCTGTCTGAAACCCAGCGCCAGGCAGAAGAACTGCAGGTTCAGGGCGAGGAGTTGCGGGTATCCAATGAGGAGTTGGAAGAGCAAGGCCGCGCGCTGAAAGAGTCCCAGGCGCGCCTGGAGCAGCAGCAAGTCGAGCTGGAGCAGACCAACTCCCAGTTGGAAGAGCAGACCCAGGAGCTGGAGTGCCAGCGCGATGACTTGGAGAAAGCCAATGAAGCGATCCAGCTCAAAGCCCATGAAGTGGAGCGGGCCAGCCGGTACAAATCCGACTTTCTGGCCAATATGTCCCATGAGCTGCGCACGCCGCTGAACTCTTCACTGATTCTGGCCAAGTTGCTGGCCGATAACACGGATGAGAATCTCACCGCAGAGCAGGTGAAATACGCCCAGACCATCCAGTCCTCGGGCAATGATCTGCTCAATCTGATCAACGACATTCTTGACCTGTCCAAAATCGAGGCAGGGCATGTGGAAATCCGGCCCGAGCCGGTACTGATCGAGCGCATGGTCAATTCGTTGCGCCATCTGTTCGATCCGCTGGCAAACGAGAAAGGACTGTTATTTGCACTTGAGGTTCTACCCGATGCCGTGCCGGTGATCGAAACCGACCCGCAGCGGCTGGAGCAGGTGCTGAAGAATTTGCTGGCGAATGCCATCAAGTTTACCGAGAACGGCAGCGTCACCCTGAGCATAGGTTCGCTCAGTGACAACCAGATTGCCATTTCGGTTACCGATACCGGTATTGGTATTGCTGAAGATCAGCAAGCGCGTATTTTTGAGGCCTTCCACCAGGCGGATAGCACCATTAGCCGCAAGTTTGGCGGTACGGGTCTGGGGCTGTCCATCTCCCGCGAGGTAGTGCGGTTGCTCGGCGGTACCTTGCACCTGAAAAGCAGCCTGGGTGCGGGCAGTACCTTCACCGTGGTCATGCCGCAGGTATTTGATAGCACTGCAGTACGTGTTCCCGCTCCGGATGTTCTGCCCGAGCTTCCACCTACGCCCGCCCAGGTTAGCGCCACAGTACCTGCGGCCAAAGCTCCTGCAGCTACACTCAAGTCGCGCCCGCAGGCTGCGATGGTCGTTGACGATGATCGTCTGAAGGTGAATGAGAGCGCGCGCAAACTGCTGATTATTGAGGATGACCGATCCTTTGCGATGATCCTGCGTGACCTGGCGCGCGAATCGAACTTCCAGGCGCTGGTCGCGGGAACCGCTCAGGAAGCGCTGGAGCTTGCCCGTCAGTTCATGCCCAGTGCCATTGTTCTGGACGTGGGCCTGCCTGACCAGTCCGGGTTGTCAGTGCTGGACCGCTTGAAACGCGATGTGCGCACCCGGCATATACCGGTGCATATCATTTCTGCGGACGACTATTCCGAGCGCGCCCTGTCACTGGGCGCCATCGGCTATGCATTGAAGCCGGTCAAGCGCGAACAACTGGTTGGCGTGCTCAAGTCGCTGGAGGCGAAAATCTCCCAGAATCTACGCCGCGTTCTGATCGTTGAGGACAACGAGGTTCAGCGCGAGGCGGTCAGCACGCTGATCAGCTCGCATGACGTTGAAACAGTCGGTGCCGGCACGGCAGCCGAGTGCCTGGCGCTGCTCAAGGAGCAGACCTTTGACTGCATGGTGCTGGACCTGTCGTTGCCCGACGCCTCCGGCTTCGCACTGCTGGAAACCATAAGTCAGGACAGTGCTCACTCCTTCCCGCCGGTGATCGTGTATACCGGGCGCGTACTGGCGCGCGAGGAAGAGCAGCGGCTGCGGCGCTATTCCAAGTCCATCATCATCAAGGGTGCCAAGTCGCCGGAGCGCTTGCTGGACGAGGTAACCCTGTTCCTCCATCAGGTCGTATCCGAGCTGCCGGACGAACAGCAGAAGATGATTCGCAAGGCGCGCCACCGCGATGCGCTGCTTGAAGGGCGGCGCATTCTGATCGTCGAAGACGACGTACGTAACGTTTTCGCCTTGACCAATATTCTCGAACCGCGCGGCGCCATTATCGAGATCGCCCGCAACGGGGAGGAGGCACTGCAGAAGCTTGATGAGTCGCTGAGCAAGCCCGAGGGCCAGATCGACCTTGTGTTGATGGATATCATGATGCCAGTGATGGACGGGCTCACAGCTACCCGGCATATCCGCAAAAACCCCAGTTGGAAGAAGCTGCCGGTTATCGCGCTGACGGCCAAGGCCATGCCGGACGACCAGCAGCGCTGCATCGAAGCGGGCGCCAATGACTACATGGCCAAGCCGCTGGATGTGGAGAAGCTGCTGTCGCTGGTCAGGGTGTGGATGCCGCAATGACCGAAGCCTTCGAGAAGGTAGAAGACATAGAGATCCGCTTGCTGCTGGAAGCGCTCTACCACCGCTACCACTATGACTTTCGCAACTATGCGATGTCATCGATCCGGCGGCGCCTGCGTCAGGCCAAGGAAAATCTGGGTTTTGCGACCATTTCCGCGATGCAGGAGAGTGTTCTGCATGATCCGGACATGCTGCCGAAGATGCTGCGCTATCTCACTGTTCAGGTCAGCGAGATGTTCCGCGACCCGAGCTATTTCCGCGCCATCCGCGAAAACGTAGTGCCGCACCTGCGCACCTATCCGTCGCTGAAAATCTGGATTGCCGGCTGCAGCACGGGTGAAGAGCTGTATTCTTTCGTTATCCTGTTCCGCGAGGAAGGGCTGGAAGATCGCACGCTCTTCTATGCCACCGATATCAACCCCGAAGCGCTGGCCCAGGCTGAGGCGGGTATTTACGATGCAGAGCGGCTGCGTCTGTTCACCGAGAACCATCGCAAGGCCGGTGGCAAGACATCGCTCTCGGATTACTATCACAGCAGCTACAACCGCTGCGTGCTGGACAAGAGCCTGCGCCGCAACGTGGTGTTTTCCGACCATAGTCTGGTGACCGATCAGGTGTTCGGTGAGATGCACCTGGTGTCCTGCCGCAACGTGATGATCTATTTCGACCGCGACCTGCAGGACCGTGCGGTGGGGCTGTTCAAGGATGCCCTGCCGCGCAACGGTTTCCTCGGCCTCGGTGCCAAGGAAAGCCTGAGATTTTCCGAGCACGCTGACGGCTTCCGGGAATTCGTGCGCGAAGAGAAAATCTACCAGAGGAATGACTCATGAGCGCTCCTGCCAAGGGCGCTCTGATCATAGGCGCATCCGCGGGCGCGCTCGAAGCCCTGTCGGTGCTTCTGCCGGCGCTCCCGGCCAGCTTCCCGCTGCCGATCTTCGTGATTGTGCATGTGCCACCAGATAAACCCAGCGTGTTGGCCGAGATTTTCAGCGCCAAATGCCGAATGCGGGCAATCGAGGCCGAGGACAAGGAGCCCGTCGAGCCAGGCGTCATCTACTTCGCGCCGCCCAATTACCACATGCTGCTCGAAGACAAGAGCAGCATAGCGCTCTCCAATGAAGACGAAGTGCTCTTTTCCCGGCCCTCGATTGATGTGGCTATGGAGTGTGCAGCAGATATCTGGGGCTCGGAACTGATCGGCATCATTCTGACTGGGGCCAACCAGGATGGCGCCAAGGGCCTGCGCGCGATAGTGCAGGCTGGCGGCAAAGCCTTCGTCCAGAACCCCGTTGAGGCCTATGCCAGGGCAATGCCCGAGGCCGCCCTGGCACTTTGCCCAGAGGCTGAGGTTGTGTCTCTCAATGAAATGTCCGCCTACCTGTTGAGTATGTCTGCATGAAAATGCCGGTCAAAATCCTGCTCGTCGACGACCTGTCGGAAAACCTCCTGTCTCTGGAGGCGCTGCTGCGTCGTGACGACTTTGTCCTCTTAATGGCCAGATCCGGCGACGAGGCACTGGAGCTGCTGCTGCACCATGACGTAGCCTTGGCGCTGATTGACGTGCAGATGCCTGGGCTGAATGGCTTCGAACTGGCCGAGCTGATGCGCGGCAACGAGCGCACCCGCCGCATTCCGATTATCTTCGTCACGGCCGGCACCCATAGCGCTGAACGCCGGTTTCAGGGTTATGAAGCGGGTGCTGTGGACTTTATTCAGAAGCCGATCGAGCCTGACATCCTGCGCAGCAAGACCAAGGTCTTTTCTGAAATATACCGCCAGCGCCAGATGATTGCCGAGCAGCGCGACCTGCTCGAAGCGCAGGCGCAGGCCTTGCAGCTGTCCGACAAGCGCAAGGATGAGTTTCTCGCGGTACTGGCCCACGAGCTGCGCAATCCGCTGGCGGCGTTGCAGGGCGGCTTGAGCCTGTTGCTGCGCAAGCCCGACGGGCCGCAGGCGGAAAAGATCAGCGGCTTGATGCAGGAGCAGATGACGCATCTGTTCCGCTTGGTCGATGATCTGCTCGACGCCTCGCGGATCACCCAAGGCAAGATCGAGTTGCGGATTGCTGCATTTGATTTGCGCGATGCCGTTCTCTCTGCAGTAGAGATGGTCCGGCCGGTCATCGAAGCGCAGGATCACTCACTCACCCTGCGCCTGGCAGATCACCGGACTGAACTGGTCGGCGACCAGGTGCGCATTACCCAATGTATCGCCAACCTGCTGACCAACTCGGCGAAATACACTCCGCAGGGAGGTCGTATTGAAGTCCGGGTGGAGGAAGGTCCTGGTACTTTTCAGGTAACCGTGGCTGACAATGGTCTGGGCTTGACACCTGAGGCATCAGCGGCCATCTTCCGCATGTTCGAGCAGATTGAAGACCATCTTCAGCATTCCCACGGTGGCCTGGGTATTGGCCTGGCACTGGTCAAACAATTAATTGAGCTGCACGGCGGCAGTATATCGGTGACCAGCGAGGGGCCGAATCGGGGCAGCGCCTTTACCCTGGAAATGCCCAAGGTAGCACTTCGCAGCGCCAGCCCAGTTCATAGTTAAAGGGTCGGGATCGCGCTCCTTGCCGGAGCGCCGCACACAGCGGCTTCTTGTCGAGTGGAGCAGGTTGTCAGGGGTATTCAAAGTGGCGATTGGGTAACTATCGTTTCGTTTTTAATTGTTATGATATAACCTTTTCGGTCGATTGCTTCCAGGAACTTCCCCACATGGCCAACCCAGCCACCCAGGCGCACCATGCCCGTCCACTTGTAAACGCTTACGCCCAGACTCAGGTGCGCACGCGCATGCTGGCGATTGATGCCCTGCGCGGGCTGGTCATGTTGTTCATGCTGATTGATCACGTGCGTGAGACTTTCTTTCTGCATGCGCAGGTTGGCGATCCCATGGACCCGCTCAATACGCCGCCGGAACTGTTCTTTACGCGGATCAGCAGCATGGTCTGCGCACCGGTATTTATATTCCTGACCGGTCTCTCTGCCTGGCTTTACGGGCAATCCCATAGCCGCAAAGAAGTCTCCACCTACCTGCTCAAACGCGGCGTGTTCCTGGTATTTCTGGAGTTGACGCTGGTGAATTTTGCCTGGAACGCAACCCTGATACCGCCAACCCTGTGGCTGCAGGTGATCTGGGCGATTGGCCTGAGCATGATCGCCCTCGCCGCGCTGATACACCTGCCACGTGCGGGCCTTGTGCTGCTGGGCTTCGTTATCGTGTGCGGTCATAACCTTCTGGATGGCATTGTACTGACCGCCGACTCCGCCTATTTCGAGATATGGTCGATCCTGCACCAGCGTGCCTTTCTGGACATCACCGAATACACCCGCGCGCGGACCACGTATCCGATCCTGCCCTGGATTGGTGTTATCGCGCTGGGCTATTGCGCAGGACCCTGGTTCGCGCGCGAAGCCGATCCGGCGCAACGTGCTCGGCGCCTGTTGGCCTGGGGTGTGGGTCTGCTTTTGGGTTTTGTGCTGCTCCGCTATCTGAACCTGTACGGCGACAAGCCCTGGGCGGTGATGGAAAGCGGACTGCGCACCTTCATGAGCTTCATGTCCCTGACCAAATATCCGCCTTCACTGCTGTTTCTGATGCCGACCATAGGTGTAGGCCTGGTCTTGCTGGCCTGGTTTCAGAAATTGGAAGGGCAGCGCCTGCTCAAGGTCCTGGCGCAGTATGGTGGCGCGCCGATGTTTTTCTATGTGCTGCATGTGCTGGTGCTCAGGGCCCTTTACTTGATTGCCGAACAGATCTGGGGCCTGAACCAGGGCGCTTACTATGGCTTCGATAACCTGCTGGGTGTCTGGCTGTGGGCGGTGGTGCTAGGGGCGGTGCTGTACTTTCCCACACGCTGGTTTGCCCAGCTCAAACAGCGCAGGCGCGATATCGCCTGGCTGAAATACTTCTGACGGTAGGGTTTGGGATCGGCCGCCAGAGTTGTACCAGGCGGCCTCGCTCACTCCCTACATCTTCACGTTAAGTGACAGAAAGCCCGAACGGCCCGGTGCCGCAGAGAACATCGGCTGGTCATCGCCGCCCCAGAAGAAGTTGTCGTACCAGACATATTCGTACTCGGAGTCAGTCAGGTTCTTGACCTGGAAGTCGATACTAGTGGTGTCGGACAGGTCATAGCGCACACTGGCGTCCAGCACCGCAAACCCGCCGTATTTCCCCTGCTCGTTCAACTCGTCGATGTAGTAGTCGCCTTGCGTGCGAGCTTGCATACCCAGGCGCCACACCGGGGTGAGCTGGTAGTTGGCGCCGATGTTGGAGACGTAACGCGGCGTGGAAAACACCTCTTTGCCCGCCAGTGATGTGCCGTCTGCGGTAAAGGCGCTCTCGACCTTGGCTTCCTGAATGGCGTGGGAGGCCCATAGCGTCCACTGGTCATTGAGTTGCGAGGTCACTTGCAGGTCGATACCCCTGCGTTTGGTTTTGCCAAGCCCCACGGTAGTGCCGGTGCTGGGCATGTTTGCGACTTCGTCGGTGGCGGTCTGTTGCCATACCGCCAGCCGTGCCTCGGTGCCCGCGAACGGGTTGTACTTGATACCGATTTCCTTGCCGGTATTGATCGAGGGATCGAACTCGGCCAGGCCGGCGGTCATGTAAGCCGGAGCGGCAGAGCCGGTCAGGATCTGAAAGGTGCGCCCCCAGTTGCCGTACAGGCTGACTTCGGGGGTAAGACTGTAGACCACGCTCAGTTTGGGCTGTTGAATCCAGCCGTAGCCCTGCAGAGAGGCATTCACGTCGCCGGGCAAGCTGGTATCGCCGCTGAATCGGTCTACCCGGAAAGCAGGGATGATCTTCAGCGAATCTGTTGGCTCGATCACAGCCTGTATATAAGCACCGGTATTTTTCAGGGTGTAGCTATCATCGTTCTGCGTTCTGGTCGGCGTGGAGAAATCGGTGGGTATGCTGAAATCATAGCGGTAACGGCGGTACTCATTATCCTGATGCTCGTAATTGACCCCACCGGTGAGTGTCACGGATTCGGCAGCGCGCCAGGTCAACGTGCTCAGCAGGCCTGTCTGGCGTTCTTCCCATTGCCTGCGCTGTCGCGGCACGTTGCCGATGGGATAGTCCGTAAAGGTAACGGTTCGGTCGTCGTCATAGCTGTTGTAATAGAGCTTGTTGCTCAGCACCAGTGCCGGGTTTAGTTGCCAGTCAATGCGCACTGAGGTGCTTCATGTCGCGGTCGTCACCGTCATTGGCATTCTTGGCTGGCGAGCGCGTGCGGCTGGCGGCCAACTGCTCGGCGGTGAGAAAGCCCGGCTCTTCGGCTTCATGGTGATGAAGTCGGGCGATGACGCCTGCTTTGAACACACCCGAATCGTCAGTAAAGAACCACTTGCCGCCCAGAGAGTATTTGCTCGACTCGTCATGGTCCCGATAGCCGTCAGAGTCCTGCCTGCTCAGCGTGTAGTTCTGGGCAAAATTGCCCTGCTCACGCCCCACGGCAATTTGTACCTCGCGGGTATTGAAGCTGCCGTAGGTCAGACGCCCGTCGGTGTAGTTGCCACCCTGGCGTGTGACGAAATTGATATTGCCGCCAATATTGTGCAGCCCATAACGGGGGTCATTGGTGCCTCGTACGACTTCGATGTAGCCGACGTCAAGCGACGAAATCATGTCGATAAAGCGCTGGTTGCCGCTGTTGACGTTGCTGGGTACCCCGTCGATCAAGGTCTTGATGCCATTGATATAGCCTTCGCCGTTGAACGCGCGGAAGGTCGCTTTGCCGGATTCCGCACCTTGCCGGGTTTCGGTCAACTGGATGCCGGGCATCTGGCCGAGCAACTCCCAGCTGTTCATGACGTTCTTGTCCTCGACCATATCGCCACCCAGCACGTCGACCGAGGTCAGGATGCTGCTCGCGGGTAGCGGGGCGACTGACCTGGAGGTGACATAGACATCGCCCAGAGTGACGGTGGAGCTGCCGGTTTGTGCGACCACTGAGTTGACGGAAAGAAGAGCGCTGATTGCTACTAGTGATGTGGATCTGCCTTTCATGGGTAACTGAACGCCTTGGGCTGGACATAAATAGGACGGGGTTCAGGCTGCTCCGGACGTGACGAGGACACCGGGACCATACTGATCGTAAGGAGTTAGAATGCTATAGTATTGTTATATCATAACTATTTAAGGGCAAGGATTTTCGGATGTTGGGTCGAAATGATGAGATATACGGGATGGAGGGATTCGCCGGATTTGCAACGTTGGACTACAGCGGTCTACTAATCCCGGACACCGACATGGGTGGTAAATTTACCGCCATAGCTGAGGTGTTCCATGAGAAGACAATGTCGTACTGAAGCGCCCTGCTTCAGAAACCAACACATAGCTGCTGGCGTACTCTACATAACCGCCTGTGCCGGCATGGTCATGTGGGCCGAAAGCGCCGGTGAAGCTCGGGGAAAATCCAGTCAGCAAACCATATAGGCAGGCCCGGGTAGATCTGCCGCGATTTCTGGCTTGGGGCATCGATGAGCTTCAGATCATTCAGCCTGGATAGTTGCTCGGTGGCTGTGCGCAGCCCAAGGCCTGTATACACCTTGAAGTCCGAACGTGTGATCTCGCCCTGAGTCAGCAGGATATGCAGGGCTCGAGCACACTCCTGCTTGATCCCGGCCTGCTGGAATTGCGGTGCCGCTTTCAGCGCCACCTCAATTCGGTTTCTGAGAGTGTGCACGCTGATCATTTCTTCCATGTACTTCATTTGGTCAAGGCAGATATCGAGCATGAACTCGATAAACTCACACAAAGCCTTCTCAGAAAGCTGACCACGGCCGTCTAGATCACCGCGTCTGGGCTTGTCTGCGCTGCTGAGCCGCTGATAATACTCATCCTGCCTTTTAGCCAAGCCCCGGGACAGCGACCACAGAGGGGCACTCATTCCCAGGTAATGGAGCTGCAGGTGAGTGAGCATGCGCACAACCCGGCCATTACCATCAGCAAAGGGGTGAACGAATGCCATGCGGTGGTGGTAAGCCATGGCACAGACGATGCGAGTACGTTGATCCGGGGCGTGGCCATACCGATCCTTCATACGTATCATCATCGCGCGAACAGAGTCAGGGGCCGGCGCGGTATGCCCTCCCACCCTGATAATCCTGCCACACTCAGAGCGCATTTGGCCCGGCTGCAGAAAGCTTCCATCCTCTAGCTGTCGCTCATCTTCCCCTGCGTTCTTGAACAGCCGTTCATGCACGCGTTCTACCAATTCAGGGGAAAACATATCCGGCCACCTGATCTCCGCCTTTCGCTGCAATATGAGAGCTTCAAGCCCTGATTGGGCATGCATGTGCTCAACTGAGAGTTGTTTCAACTCCTTTGCACTTTTGCGCCGGCTGCCTTCTGCCAGGGTCGCGGGCTCGGTATGCTGACCCTCGATGAGGTTCGTATAGTACGTATTGGTCACTCGCAGCAGTCGGCCCAGCCGCTCGGTGGTTGCTGGGGGCAGAACAGAGGAGAGTTTACCGGCGAGAAAAGGCAGCTGTTCTGCGGATGCCAGTAAAGAGGGTGGATAGCGCCCCTCGCCAGGCAAAAGAGGCTCCAACCAATGAACCCCTCTCATCAATCCGTCATCTGCTTCCATAGGTCCTCTCTACTCTATGCGTTGCGCAATTATTTGCGCATCCAATTGCGCACCTTATAATTCGTTGAGAGCTAATCATAGCAGGGTTTACAGGACATAATTAGCATTGTTGAAAGTTATAAAATTGCGCATTAAATTGCGCAAATTGCAAATGGCCCAGGGTAGGCTCTCATTGATCCTGCAGACTAATTCTTGGCGACCGCCTCCAGACTTAATTGGTGACCAGCCATAGCCTCCTGAGACAGCGCCAGCCGTTTAGCAAGCATCCGGCCGACAACTGATATTGCCGGGCGTTAGGGGAATCGGGGTCAGAGTGAAATAAAGCTAATAACAGTTCTAGGGCAAGGCTTTTTCGGAGGTTGATGCGGGGTGATTGGGTTTGTTGATGTTGTAAATAGTGGAAGGCCTGGGGCTGGAGTCTGTAAAGAGGTTTCAGATAAAGCTGGTGCGTTTGAGCGGAGGCTGGATTGGCTGCGAATCGCTTTGGCGATTCTTGGGGCTTTGCCCCGTCGCTGGCGCTCCGCCCAAATCGCTGCGCGATTTGTCGAACGTTTGGTTCTCGTCTGCAATCCGGTACACCGGTCAAATAAAAAAGCCCAGCAATGCTGGGCTTTTTTATTTGATTGGCGCACCCGACTGGATTCGAACCAGTGACCCCTGCCTTCGGAGGGCAGTACCGCCTAAATGTCTTGATAGGCCTTAATCCGTATAATCTCATATAAATCGCGTATTTCAAGCCTTTCAGAAGGTTTTTATACTTTGGAATTTAAACCAATTAGCGTACATTGATGCCTGTATCTTTGTGCAACCGAGAATATCGGGCACAGGATGCAGATAAAAAACGCTCAAAAATACAATAATTTTGAGTATTGCCTAAAAATGCCGGGTTACAGTTTAACCTCCTGCCTCGTCGGTGATGGTCACGAACTCCTGCCGGCACCCGATACAAGTGCTAGAGAGCGCGAGCCCAAGAACCAACCCCTGGAGCCTTTAGGAAAACATGACGACGTCATACAGAGACCTGCAGCTCAGCAACCTTGTCCCCCACCCCGTAATAGCGGAGTCGGTGAATGCATCCCTGGCGTTCGAGGACCCGCAACATCTCGCGCGATTCAGTGATGAAATGTTGGAGGTCTTGCAACGATCACAGCCCGCGCATGTTGTGCAGGAAAAGCCAAAGCCCGAGCATGACGTGCAGGAAAAGTCACAGCCGGCGAGATATCTGTTTTTTGCTGGGTGGCGCCTGTTTCATGAACTGCGCCGACGCGGCGTCACAAAGATCTGCGCGGTCGTTCATGAAGAATCCCCGCCACATATGGAGGCGTGGGCATTAATGGCTGAGCTGGGAGTGCTGAGCGCCGCGGGCAATAATGAGCGCTACAGAACAGAGGCCTACCACCTGCTAAGTACCCAAAGGGCGCTATGGCCAAAAATTTTCTCCGGTGACAGACCACGTACACCGGCTACAGCGCTTGAACGTCTGTGTGGTATATCACGAGCTGCCGCACAGAGAATCGCCAACCCAGCAGACACTCAGTTAGAGCCAAGCCTGTTAGAACAAATACTGAATGAAACGCGAGAGCAGCAGTGATTCAGATACTGATGAGGCTGGAGCATGACGCACACACTACTAATGTCCTCCTGCGACGGGCGAACGAAATTCTATCTGGATGCGTGCTGGATTCTGAATATGGTCATGATTTAAAGGGCCTCGCAGAGCAGTATGCCAGTGCCTACCCGCACGATGATGATCCTTGTGAGGAGCATTTAAAAAACCTTCTTGGACAGCTACGGGAGAAGAAGCAAATCACGGAGGCGCAAGCCGAGGCTTTTTTGTGTACACCTCCTCCGTCAGCATCACTACAAAATTTGCAGTCCTTCGTCCTATTAGCCGCCCTTGAACACCAAAAGGCATTTGGAGATTTGGGAAGGACGCTGCGAGCAATGTCTGCGTATCGTCTACTCGTCGAGGATCGTACAAAAACTAGTAAACGTCTGAATAGCCTCGAGGTTGAAAAGCTGCTGCCTATTGCAAGCCGCACCTTGGAGAGCCTGTTAGGAAGCATTGATCTGATCTTGGGCAGCCTGGCCGCCTCACATAAAAGCTACGCCCAGCAGCGGCTGATGCCAGTGCGGCGAATACTGGAAGATGTCGTTTCGAGAAATCTTAAGAACAAGCGTACACGACGCAACGCTTCTGAAGATGAGGGAACTGTCTCGGTCGGCGGTCAAAGAAGCGGTGGTTCTCTGATGTATACAGTCTCTCAATCAGTCAGCACGCGATATGCGCTTGAGACAGACGAAACACCAGGTTATATCGAATTGTCGCTGCAGACGACCCTATCGGACGTAACACAAGAGACCTCAGAGTTCCGTGCGGACCACCAAACCCCGTGTGTTTTTCTGGCAGCACAGGCTGAAAAAACTGCCCCAGCCAGTTTGCGGAGATCGTATGCCCTGAGTGCTATGCACGCGAAGATCGTAGCCGGCGCCCTTGAAAGGCGCGAGAAGAGACTGGTTTGCCTGACTAACAGACTAACCAAATACGAAGTGGGGATACTGCTGTCGGAACTCGCAAGCCGGATGGAATTCTGCGATGTTTCATACATGCTGTATCTGGTACTGGCGACAGGTCGTAAGCCCGAAAAGCTTCTACAAGCTAGGCAGGTAGCTCGAACTGGTGATTTTCATGAAACCGGCGATGCATACCGTTTAGGACAGTCAGGCAGTATCTACTGGCTATACCGCTACGAACTACCACCTCATTGGCTACCCGAAAAGCAACAGCGACTGCTGGATCAGCAAAAAGCTGCCGTGGTGATGCCAGTGCCCTGCGCCGCGAAGGCGGTTCGTACCCTTCCTGATGGCAAAGAGTTAGAGCTTCAAGCTGAGGAGCTTCTCAAAAGGATCAATAAAGCGAACTCTACCAAGTTGTCGGTCAGCAAAATTGCTGATCACTTGGCGAATTACCTACATCGTCAGGGAGTAGATGATGTTCTGATCGCCCTGATTATTGGAAGCCCTGACATCCAGGAGGCAGGGCTTTATTACACCCAATATGACACCGTTTCCATCTATAGGGCTTATCAAAGTTACCTGAAAACCGAGCTGAGGACTGAAACTCCAGATCCAGATGAGAGTAAAGCCGAGCTTGGCGGCTCGCAGTTGGTGGTCAAGGAAGAAGCAGTTATCGCAATTTTTGACCACCTACAGAAAAGCCTTCAGCGATTAAAAGACCGAAGCTGGATCGAAGCTCACAACCGGTACGTGATGTACACAATCCATCTCTTGAATATTGCTACTGGTCATCGCCCCGTTACAGATCCCTTTGATGACATCGACCACATCGACCTAATAAATAAAAAAATCTTCATATCAGATAAGGAATCGCGACTGACCTCCAGCTCTGCGCGGACTCTCATACTGCCAGACACCGCCGTATCCCAAATCAAGCTCTACAACAAACACCTGGAAAGACTGCATATCCAGATGCAGAGCTTATCCCCGACATTTGGTAAACAGCTCGGAGACGCACTCAATGGGAAAGGCCGACTGTTCTTCTTCGTACAGCAGGGTGACATGGCTGACGAGTTCAGCATAGTTTCTGTCTCCCCTAAAAGTGTTGAAGATCTCTGGGCGGGTACTTTAGGTCTGCCATCGAACTGGCACCGTCATTTTTTACGCAGCTACCTGCTAAGGCAAAAAGAGGTTACTGGAGAATCAATCGATACCTGGATGGGTCATGCGAAGCCAGGACAGGAAGGACTAACCCGATATAGCGGAATGAGCATTAAGGCGCTGGAGACGATTGCTCTGGTGATAGAGCAGCTTTTTAGTAGGTTGAGAATCATCCCTCTTACCGACCAAGGCCGTGCTCATGAGTAGGCCTCTGTATGGCTCGGCTTTGCGGGCAAAAAGAAATGACATAAATTACTCGAATGCTGAAGCGCAGGTGCATGACGCTATGCCCGGCTTGATAGCTACTCACCTGCCTGCACTATCGGGATGTCCACTTGATCCTGAGGAGTTTGGCGCTCAAGTACAAAACTTTCAACGCTTTCTCAGGACGGAATACCCTGATATTAAAAGGCTTAAGATCGCTTACGAGTTTCTGGCTGATTTCGTAGCGAAAGGCAATGAGCAAGGTTTATGGCAACTGGACATACCAGCAATTATTGTCAGTGTTTCGAGGACGACCACTAGCCGAAGTCATACCAATTTCAAGGCAGGCATCAGGGCCGGCAAGCTGTACCAGAGTTGGCTGCACCAGTTGGCTATCGAAAAGCATTCATCAGATCCAGAAACCAGGCTGGCCGATGTACTTATTTCAGCAGTTTTTTATGGAGGCTTGGCAAATCCCCGAGCAGTCACCAGCCTCGCCAATGTGCTCGTTAGTGAGCCTAAGCCATTACAAATTGCCGGGGACAACGGTGCGTTTGCTTGGATAGATTTGATCTTAATTGGTGATAAAGACCCCCTGAATGATAAGGTTTCTAACGAAAGCGGCACAAAATGGCAATCACTCCATAGGTTTTATCCAGACAACAGAACGCTCGGACAGCTCGTTCAGTTTCAGCACATAAAGAAATACACCGACTTAAGAGAGTCTGGAGAGCGTAATCAATCTGACGTCTGGGAGATTCTGAGGAAGAGGCTGGAAAGCAGCACTCAAAAAAACTCGATCACTAGTCTCAGCGCCTTCTGCCAAGGTGCTCAAGCTGTTACAGAAACATTACCTGATGTTGAGTTGCCGCAAGCATTGCTAGAGTGCGCAGCGGGTCGTGTTGGTTCAGTGTCGCTACCGTCAAGATTTTTAAAGAAGTGGCTTTTGAAAACTCTTGACGACGCCACGCCGAAGGCGTTTTCCCTAAGCGGCGTGCAGATTGCCTGGAAAAGTGGTCAGCCAAAAACCTCTCTAAACCACGGAGCCCAAAACAGCTACTCAGATTCCGGGGAAAAAAGATCAGTAGACGCTCTTATAAAGCAAATTAGTGCTGCTTTGCAGACCGAGATCTCCGGAATAAAAAATACGCCAGCTCGTGCCATAACGCGGCTGCAGGAAATAGGTGGCCAAGCACTCACGTTCAATGCTGCCCTTCTGGTCGACTGGCTCCTCGACTGTCTTGTCACGCGCAAAATCAAGGTGTCTTCGGCTTCGCGTTACTTTTCCGAGTTGGGAAGTCTTTGGCTGTTTCATACAAACGAAGCTGACATCGATGATATGGATGAAAGCGAGCTCGAACAGGTCTATCGGCAGATACTTACTTTCAAGCCTGGGGAGAAAATCAAGTCCCTGAATTATCTCCAAGCTCGCTTGCGGGATTTACATCGATTCGCAACCCAGTCGGATCATTACGGACTGCCCGAGTTAACCGGCTTTTTTGAGTGCGCGGGCGATACACAGTTACAGCCACAGGTCAGGACAGGGTACATCCCGGAGCACAACTACCAAGCCATGATTCGAGGCGTGCGAAACCTGACGGGCGTTGACCGAGACACGAAGGAAGGTCTTGCTGTGCTCCTGATCCTGGCATACCGCACCGGCCTGCGGCGAGGGGAGCTGCTCAAGCTGAGACTGTCAGACATCGAAAAGTCTGATGAGTACTGGTTCTATGTGGTAAATAATCGCTACGGGAACAATAAAACCGACTCGGCACGTCGAAGAATTCCCGTGTACTTACTGCTGCTGCCTAACGAGCTAGAACGGTTTCGTCAGTATTTAAACCACCGTCTTGCTCAAAACAAGAATCACATAAACACACTGCTTTTTTCAGAACCGCATGCAGTGAGTGTACCGTATAGATGCAGCATCGTTTCAGGCCTCACCAAGGACCTTTTAAGCTTCCAGGGCCTGGATGAGCTGTCATTCCATCACTTCAGACACAGTACTTTGACAAACATATTTGTCGTGATGGAGGAGAATCCGGACTTAATTGTAACGCTGACCGGATACAGTGTTGATCAGGCCAAAAAAATACGCTCTGAGTTATTCTGCTCAAATCCGATGAGTAGTCGAGACAAGTACAGTGCGATAGCCGGGCTTGCTGGGCACCTGGTGCCTGATACAACATTTTTGTACTACGTTCATGAGACAAGCCTGCTCTTCTGGCAGCAGCTTGCTAAATTCGATCCAGTGCTGGACAAAGAGCAAATTTCTCGTCTAAGTGGTCTTTCGTCTAAGGCCATAAATCCGTATTTCATTGCTAATGACGAAGCAGTCAGGCTTTCAGCTATGCGGCCCGAGATTTTGAAACGGCTTGCGCCGATGTCTCGGACCTTTAAGACAAAAACGTTAAGCACTGTTGCGACTGAAGAAGCTCCCTACACGCCTTTGAGACCGAAGCCAACAGTTCGTGATTGCCACGCTGTACTTCGTGATCTGGAGGATGGTGACCCTGTCCTTACGCTTTCTGTGCGTTATGCCATGGATAAAAACAAAATACTTGGATGGCGTGAGGCTGCTAAGGAAATACAAAGTTTAACTACAAAGGCCGGAAACAGTCGACACTTCCCCAAGGATGTGGTCCCAAAGGCCATCGGAATCCCCTTGGCGCCGATAAGACCTCAAGATAGAGCGACCGCGGCTGAGACTGATAAGGTGATCTCGCTTCTGCGGGACGCATACGGCGAAGACAGTATAGGAATTAGGTGGTGTATAGAATATTGGAAAAATAACACGAGCCAAGCGAAGCCAGGTACACGGTTTACCCACTTTGAAGATGCAGCAAAATTTGTAAATTCACTTGAACGGGTCATACCTAAAGGACGCTGGGGCTTGAATATTTTAGTAGCTCCAAAGGTTTCCATTGAAGAGCTGGATACCTGGCGTTCGCTAGGCATAAGCTACCAAATGCAAGAGGTCTCCCAGGGCAGCTCGGTTCAGGCATATCTGAGATTAAGGCATATCAACGAAAAAGAAATCATTGGTAAAAGGAAGCACATAAAGCAGTTTTCCTCGCAGCTGCTGAACTACGTCTTTCACATGCTTGCGATAATGGTCGCCGGAAGTAGAGTTGGAAAACCGTAGGATTTGGACGTTACGTAGGATACGGGGACGGCCCTACAAACAAGCAATTCATGAGCTAGGGAGACGCTGCATAACCCATCCGCTGCTGCCTGGCTCAGCTTTTGAAATGATAAGGGGCGGACAAGGCCACGAATTCGGCCTTTTGTTGCCTCTACAATTTATTACGGCTGCAGCGGACAACTGGTTTGGTACTCCCGGTTTTCAGCGGGGGAAGCTCGACTAGATTCAGAGGTCGGCTATAGAAAATATCGACATGAATGTCTTGTTTGATAAAAAAGCTCATGAGGCTGAACCTCAAACCGGTAGCCACACGGCTTCCTGCTCCAGTGCCAAACCCGTCTGGCACATGCGATCTGTTAAGGGGCTCAGGTAATCCGGTAATTGTGATACGACACTGTTGAACTCGCGGTAGGTGTCCTGCCATAGCCTGTGGCTGCCGTAGCGTTCCAGCCTGGTTTGCCAGTCAGGCATCAACCAGCATTCGCAGGCTTCACCGAGCAGCGCGACAAGCCGCGCAACATTGGCCAGCCCGACACCGTCATAGTCCGGGAACAGTATCACGCGGCTGGCGCGTGGTTGCCTCGCCAGCCAGGCTAGGAGTCGGCCATCCAGCTGTCCGCCGTAGTACAACAAGGTCGCTTGGGTATCTGCCGGCAGCCAATCGGTACGATCGAACAGCGCCTGGTTTTCCACCAGCCACAGCGGCTGTGAGGTTTGCCAGCTGTCCCCGGCCTGCAGTCGCAAGCTGGCTGCGCCGTAATTCTGGGTGAGCTGGCTGAGCGGGAGCTGGTTGCCGTTTTCGTACTGATGCCAGAACACTCGGTCACCGACTGCCTTCAGCTGGGGGTAGTAGCTGTCATGCTGGTGATTGCGTGCCTTGCTGTTTCGCGCATGAGCGATGTGTTGCGCGCGAAGCGGTAAACTTTCAGTGTTTGGCATCTCGACCTGGGGGGAGAGTCCGGCTAGGTGGATGTTAAACAGTTGCGAATCGCTGACACGGTACACATCGCCGCGCCCCTGCCGTTGGCAAGTCACCGCGCCGGTTTGCCGGGCAAAGCCATCAAGGGCGCTGCGTTGAGCGGGGGTGAACTGGCTGGCGGGCAGTGTTGACTGGCCGTGCAGCTTGAGCAAGGCGGCGCGCAGAGTGCTATCCATGCTCAGGCTTCCACTGGTTCGATGATCTGCCAACTGAAGCGGCTGATCTGGTTGCTTCCATTACGCTGATGGATCGGGACGCAATAGCGCACTGTGGTCAGCGGCGCGGGGGAGGCAAAGATCAACGAAAAACCGAACTCCGCAGCCGTGTCGATCAGGCTGCGCTGGTTGCGGGCATCCAGAGCCAGCGCCTCGTCCAGGTAACAGATGCCTTGAATGGGCCGGCGCTGATCTTGCATCAGGTGCAGCATTGCCAGACCGGTCACCAGCTTGGCCATCAGCACGGTGCCGTTGGAGGCGGCACTGTCGAGGTCATCAAAGCCTTCAGGCTCACGATCCGCCTTGCCGACCCAGAAACGCAGGCGGAACAGATCAGCCACCCGCAAGCCGTGACGTGCGTTGCCCTCCTCGATCAGCAGGGCCTTGGCACGGTTTAGCTGGTCATCGTCGAGCACACTCTGCTGGTTGAACAGCTCGAAGGTATCTCCATTGTTCACGGTGGCCGCGGTATTGATCAGTAACTCGATGGCTTCGACCAGGGTGGTTTCGTCTTCCGGTTCGATCTTAAACACCGCCAGATCGGACAGTTGGCGCCCGCTGATCTTGCGGTTGAACTCGCGCATGCGCCTCTTGAAGGCAAGCAGCCCGTCGCGCAGCTCGCGCAGGCAGGCAGCCACGTTTACTACCGCCGAACGCACTTTCTTTTCCAAGGCTTCGGCTTCTTGCGGCAAGTGATGGGCAAATTCAATCAGGCGGGCGATTTCACTCTCCTGATCGCCAACAAATTGATATTTGGTCAGTCCGCCGGTATGGATTTCACCCAGCAGTTGGCGAATTTGTCCATCCAGATCCAGCAACTGGCGGCAGTCCTCCAGATAGGTCTTCAGGCGCTCAGCCAGCTGTTCCAGCGGGAATTCGGGTTGTGCCAACCACGGCTGGTGCGGTAGGTCGGTCAGCCAGATAAAGGAACCTTCGTGATCAATGCGTTGGTTGCGGCGCTGTTCGATCTGCCGGTGCTGTAGCTGCAAGACATCTAGATCCTGCTTTCGCTGTTGACGCTGCTGATCCAGCGCCCGGTGCCTGTCTGCCGACTGCGCCAGGCTGGCAGAGAGTTCGACGAGCCTGTGCGTCAGGGATTCAAGCCGATCCTGGCGCGCGGCTTCGCTGTGTTGCAAGTCCTGCATGTGTGTGTAATCGCGTAGTTCACTATCCAGCTCTACCAGTTCTCGTTCCAGCGCATGGCATTGCTGTTTGATGCTTTCCAGTTCCCGGGCAGTCGTAAGTTGCTCCCGAAGCAGGGCCTGTTGCTGCTGTAAGTCCTGTTGTAGCTCGTCAAGTTCTGCCAATGTGCGTTGTTGATACTGCGTTGGCAGGGCTTCCAGCCGCAGGCGCAGGCCGGGCAAGTTGAGCTGCCCGGTATCAGTGCCTGCCAGCGCCGTTACCAGTGCATGGCTATCGAGCTGGTAATCCGCTGCGCCTAGGGTCAGCACCGGTTTGGCCAGTAGCCTATTAAGCCCATCAAGTTGTTCTGCCGGGATCAGGCTGGCCAGTTGCTGATACAGATTCTGTCCCTGGGTACGTATTTCCTGGACCAGTTGGGCCAGTTCCGTATCCAGTCGAGCCAATTCGCGCTCAATGGCTACTGGTGAGCGTTTCTGTACCTGACCGATACGTCCCATTAGCGCATCGCGCTGTTCCTGGAGTTCGCGGCGGCGCGACTCAAGCGTGCTGCGCTCGGGAATCAGGGCAAAGCGTTGCTGCAGTTCGTGCAATTGTTCGCATTGCTGCCGCAGCTGTGCCTGTTCCTGTTGGCACTGGGTCTGCTCTACTGCCGACTGAATGTCTTGCTCGCGCAACTGCTGTAGCGCTTCATCGCAATGCACCAGCTCATGCTGCAGTGTGTGTAGGCGGGTCTCATAATGCTGCTGCCACTGCCCCAGCGCCGCATCAATCAGCGGACGCCAGCACAGCAACTTGCCGCGCAGTATCTGTCGGGTATCCTGTCGCCGTTCCAGTTCGCTCAAGGAGGATTGCTGGCGCACTGCGGCTTGGTACTGGCTGCGCTCGGCGTTGAGGTCGGCGAACGCCTTGTCCCACTCAGCCTTGAAATCGATGCTGGCATCTGGCAAGTCACGGCGGAATATCTGCAGGAGGTAGTCCTTCACTTCGCTTGAGCGCAATTTGTCCAGCCTTAGTGTACGGGTGAGCACGCGCTGAAAAACGCTGGCGTCGTTTGCTTGCTCGAGTCTGAACACGCAAAAGTCCTGCTGGCTAGTGAGTTTGCGGCTGCGTCCCCCGTACACCATGTCGGCGAATTCGCTTCCGCTGTAGCTGAATACCCTGCGTCCGTGGCTGCCCAGATGGCTGGCCAGCTGAGGCTGCGCAACCAGTGTGCCATCCGGCAGACAGAACTCTTCGGTCTTGAGAGGGCCAGCGTAGGCAAAGTATTCGTAGTCGAAGCTGACCCCTTTGCCTACGCAGCCGAGTACTACTGTTCCGGACTCCGGTAGGGTGACTTCCAGCAGCACATAGGCGCTGTTGTTGGGGAAATAGAAACGCCGGCTCTTCTCCACATCGTGCGCACCAAAGTCCATGCGGCGCCGGTCGATAATCAGCAAGAACTGCAGGGCATTGATCAGGCTGGTCTTGCCGGTGTTGTTGGGGGCGACCAGTGAGACAGCGCCATCCAATGGCAACTCGGCGCGCGAGTACCCGGCACTGCCCAGCAAGACAAGGCGTTGGAAGCCGTACTGCATCAGTCCTTCTCCCCGTCGTCCGTTATCTCAAGGGCAGTATCCTCGTCAGCAACCGGGCTTGCCTCATCGCTGTCGTCCTTGGCGGTCAGTGCCAGGCCTTCGAAGTGGTCAAGGTAGCGGCACACCGCAGGCAGCAGTCGCCAGCCGTTTGGCTCGGCCACGGCGAAGCCCAGGTTGCAGGCGCGAACCAACAGATCTTGAAGAGCATCAGGGTGCAGGCCCTCAGCGTCCAGCAGCTCTTGCTGTTGCTTGTAGACTTCGCTCAGCCAGTCGCTGTCGATCAGCCAGTCAGTAAAGCGTTGCAGGGCTTTGCCTGCATTGGACTGGGCGTCGAAGATCACCATGAAAAGCAAGGCCAGCTGGCGGCTGGCTTTGCCAATGTTGCTGTTGGCTTCTCCGCTGTGGAACCAGGCAAAACCTCTGGCATCCAAACGCAGGTCAAACCCCAGCGCGACAAACAAGGCGGTATAGCTGTCTTCTTGTTGTTCCAGTTCAGCCCACAGCGCAGGCTCTGCCAGCCGGTTCAGGTGCTTGCCGGAAAGAAACAATCGAAATAGCTCCGCCAATGCCGGCATCTGCGACAGTGTGCCTGTCAAAGGGTGAGAAATTGTCATTCTGGCGTACTCACACGGTGGGGGTGGTGCAACACACGGATTGTCTGTAGACGGGTTTTTACGGGGTGCGCTGCCGGCTCGAACTGCCAGTCTGGTTCGTGTTGCAGGTCATGGAACAGACGCAGCAGTGTGGCATCCTGTAGGTCAGCGTAATGGCTGTTCAGCCAGTCGAGCAGGTCTTCCACCGGCAGGCTTCGGGCCAGGTGTGCACGAATAGCAGCTTCGTCGACGTGCTCCAGCAACTGCATGGCCTCACCGGGCTCGTCCTGTGGAAAAGCCACGGCCTGCGGTTGGTAGGCTCGTGCGGCAGCCATGACCATGCGCACTTCGTCGCCTAGCTGCAGCTTAAAGCCGCGCTCGTTGCGCCAGACGGGGAGTGCCGTATTGTCGGTATGGCGAGACAGAGCACGCCGCAGCCCACGCTTGCGAACCTGGCCCAGCAGCAGACTGATCGCGGTACTCAGCACATTGTGTTGACGTAGCTCTTCGCGCAAGGGCAGCAGAGTGTCGGCACACTGTTGTGCGACCAGTCGACCAAAGCGCCGCAGCTCTTTGGCTTGATGTGCTACCTGACGCAATTGCAGGCGATGCGAATAAAGCACGCCTTGTACCGAGAGCCTTTCCAGCCCCAAATCGAGGGCGTGCTCCGCGTCCTCCAGGTAATGATAGAAGGTGCCCTGCGGGCCGGTGTCCATCATCTGGTTCATTGGTTCCACATACTGATCATAGGCTTCCAGTACACGGCGGTAGCGCTGGCTGATCGGCATACTGCTATCGGCGCTTTTGGCGTTTTCGGTCAGCTCAAGCAGTGCGTGTCGGTCCTGATCAAGCTGCAGGCTGATCTGACGAAAGAGTTCAGCGAGCTTGTTGGCGGCGGAGCGCACGCGGTCCATGTCTGCTTCCGCCATCCCCTCGTTGAGTACCTCGGTGGCCTCGCGGATGGCGATGACTCGTGCCTGCAGCACAGCAGCCAGACCGAGTTCGTGCTCGCGGGTGAGGCCCCGCACGAACTCCAACACATAGGCGTTTAGCTGAAGATCACTACTGCGCGGTAGAGTTTGCAAAATATTGGCGTTGACCAGCGCACGCAGCACAGCACCCTGCGCTTCAACATCAGCTTGTGCAGACACCTTGGCGATGCTGTTCAATACCTGATCGCTGGTCAGCACGGCAAATTCGCGTGATAGCCGCATCAGGATCTCCACGGCGTCCCAGTGTGTATAAAGTGAATGGACCAATGAGCGGGGAGTAGTGGTCACCTTAGCCTTGCCTTCCATGTGTAGCGTTGTGATTTCTGCGAGTGTTATCCATGGCTGCATTGTGCACTAATTGCATGTGATTCTGCAGGGCGGTCTCAGGGACCAAGTGCAACACATGAGATAGAGTGCTGCCAGAAAATCGCCTATCTTGTTTGTATCAATAACCTGAGTGGGAGTTGTCAATGATTGATATCTCGGAGTCTCTCAATAGGGTTCCTGCCAATCAATTGAAAGTCGGCTTTTGGCAGACAGCAGAAAGCTTGGCGAAACTCAGAGAAGCCGAGCACATAGCAATCATACGGACAGGGCTGCCTTCGGCGACGATCCGGATGGCCGCGGCGGCTCTCAACGTCAATCGCCAAGTCTTGTGCAGCGCATTGAATGTGTCTATATCGACGGTCAATCGGAGACTAAAGGACGGCAAACTGCTGGATGCTGTGGCTTCAGAACGCGTAGTTCGATTGTTGCAGATAGCCCGATTGGCGCGTGACTTATTTGAGAGCGAGGAACGGGCTGCGCATTGGCTATCAACTCCTAATGATGCGTTGGGCGGAGCGAATCCCTTCACCTTGTGCGATACGGAGCTAGGCGCGAGGCAAGTTCGGCGCACCCTTCGCTCAATCGAGTGGGGACATGCGGCATGACCTACCTTGAATTGCCTGAGCCAGGCGGACAAAAGAATCCACATTACGGCTGCTATTTTTAGGCTCTCCTTCTGTATGGGAGGGCGTGACAGATGCCCTCCTAAGCGAATATTCACTGGATGTGGAGTATCAGAATCGTGTCAAGAACGAGCTAAAAAGCTACACGCTGCATCCATTAGGGCTGGTGAACAGAGACAGCATTTCTTACTTGATCGCTACTGTAAATGAATACGAGACGCCATTAATGTTCGCCCTTCACCGATTTCGCTCGATAAACCCAAGTGCCTCGGTGTATAGACCAAATCCGCAGTTCGATCTCCAAGTATTTATCGACCAAGGTGCTTTTGGATTCCCTGTTCAGCAGTCGCCAGTTCAACTCCGAGCGCGGGTTAGCAAATAAATAGCGCTGACGTTATCTGAGACAGCGTTGAGCATAGATCAACGGCTGTGGCCTTCAGAGCAGGATGGTTGTTTTAATCTGGAGGCTACGGTTGCGCATGACCAACAAACGCTCTGGTGGCTCAAGAGCCATGGTGCCGGGATAGAAGTTTTGGAACCCGTAAGCTGGCGTGAGCATATTTTGCTTCAGGCCAAGGAAATAGCCGCTCGCGGGTAACCTGCTGTTGACTGGGACAGGCCCGGCCCAGACGCTCAAATGTGTGCTTGCTGGTGTCTTGCTATTGCATAGCACCATTGCCGATTGACGTCACTTGTGCCGAGCATTATGGTCTGAATTGAATC